>Ga0209184_1000326_pt1 | contig 56554 bp, 45 predicted proteins | sample EN8Hudsemesocosm_2_FD_184627 | JGI IMG/M metagenome (GOLD analysis project Ga0209184, IMG submission 184627) | Methane-oxidizing microbial communities from mesocosms in the Hudson Canyon - EN8C Hudson Canyon (SPAdes) (version 2) | ecosystem: Environmental > Aquatic > Marine > Cold seeps | place... | reverse complement strand
CTGAATGGCAGGTGCGTTGGGTATATCTCCAACTTCTTTAGTTTGCGATAAGGTGTTCATGCCATCCTGAACGGTACCAATATTTTCAAATAAGCTGGAAACTTCCCACATGATCCATTGAGACATGCCATTCAAACGAAGAGCAAGTGCTATGGCAACAGCAATCGCGCCGGTTGAAATAGCATTTTCAGACCAGAGCCAAATAGAGAGTGATGCAATAGAGAAAATCAGTACGGCATTTAAAATCCAGACGGTCACATTCAACTTAGTGGCTAAACGCATTTGAGGGTGAACGGTTTGTAGAAACCCATCCATACTGTCTTTTGCGTAATCAGCTTCTCTTTTTGTGTGTGAAAACAATTTAACGGTTTCAATGTTGGTATAGCTGTCAACCACACTCCCGACCATATTGGAACGAGCATCAGCCTGTTTAGTTGAAATATGACGTAAGCGCGGGATGAAATAATACAATGTTAACGAGTAACCAATTAACCAACCTAATAGAGGTGCGCATAGACGGAAATCTGCTGATGAAACGACGAACGTCATGCCTATGAAGTAGATAGAGATAAACAATAATACATCGAGCATCTTCATGACTGACTCACGTACAGACAATGCGGTTTGCATGACTTTTGTAGCAAGCCGGCCTGCAAACTCATTCTGATAAAATGACAGACTTTGCCCAAGTAAATAGCGGTGTGCTTGCCAGCGAATCCGCATGGGATAATTGCCGAGTAACGTTTGGTGGATAATACTGGCGTGTAAATATACAGTTAGTGGCAGCCCCACTAAAATCAGAATGCTGAGCCAAATTAGGGTATGGCCTTCATCTTGCCAAAGTGATTGAGGGTCTTTACTTGATAGCCAATCGACTAATTGGCCTAAAAAGCCAAATAACGTGACCTCCATAATGGCGATGCAGGCTGTTAAACTAGCCATGATAAATAAATGAGGGCCAATGCCTTGTGTGTAGTGGCGACAAAATGCAAAAAGGGTGTTGGGTGGCTGATCAGGATCTTGGGCCGGGAAGGGGGTGATTAGTCTTTCGAAAAAATTGAACATAAAATATGAACTACTTACTCTTATCTATGAGCGGTCAGCAAAAATGAATGATGTCTGCTAATCTTAAGAACATCATTTTAAAGAAATGAATAGTGGGAGTAAATTAAATGAACGGTTCAAATAATATTTCTAAAGGTGGGGGCTCATTAAATACCGAAGAGAACGCTTTGAATATTGAAAAACAGAATAAAAAATTTACGAATAATACTGCTGCTATTCATAAAATCCTTGCCTCATTTAAAACAAGCTTTGATGACTTCGAAACTGAGTTTCGAAAAGCTGAACAAAAAGGTGATACCGAAACGATGTCTCGTTTAGCAAGCTCTCTGAAAAATAGTGCTGGAGATATTCAGGCTGAATTTAGCGTTGACCAAACTGAAAAACTGCAACAAAAAACGAGTGATGGAGAAGGGCTTGGTGACTCATTTGACGATTTATTAAGTCGTTTAGATGATTTAAATGAACAGATAAATGGAATAAAGTGAGCGCCATATTTTTTAGTGATACAACAAGCTCAATATATTTGAGAACGGTTTATGAATAAACACCCACAACAGCTTTGGAACTCATTGGAAAGCTGGCTTCTTGATCCCCCAAAAGTCATTTTAAATCCTGTTATAAACCTGCTGCGTACCTTTGTTCGTATACTATTTGCTGTAGGGCGGGATATGGCATCAGGCCAACTCAATTTACATGCAATGAGCTTGGTTTATACAACGATCTTATCGATAGTCCCCATGCTGGCTTTGTGTTTTTCAATACTCAAAGCCTTCAATGTACAAGATCAATTTACGCCTATGTTATACGGCTTTCTTGAGCCCATGGGCGAAAAAGGAATTGAAATTCATAATAATGTACTGGCATTTGTCGATAACATGAAAGTAGGCATGTTAGGGGCGGTCGGGCTGGTGATGCTTCTTTATACTGTGATTTCACTTATTCAGAAAATTGAACGTGCATTCAATACCATTTGGTTTGCGCCACAACTTCGTTCAATAGGTGAACGTTTTAGTCATTATTTGAGTGTCATCTTAATTGGGCCGGTGCTTATTGTGACTGCCATTAGTTTAACCGCCTCAACCATGAATTCAGACTTTGTTCAGTCGGTCGTAGCGATTGAACCCTTTGGTAGTGCGGTCGTTTTTTTAACCAAGTTAATGCCGTTTTTAATGATCATTTTTGCCTTCACATTTTTCTATGTGATGATGCCTAATGCGCGGGTTACTTTTCGCAGTGCCTTATTTGGTGGCGTAATATCAGGGGGTAGCTGGCAGGCAAGTAGTTTGCTGTTTACCTCATTTGTTGTGAACTCGACAAAATATGATGCTATTTATTCAGGCTTTGCCGTTGGGATTTTATTGTTAATCTGGCTCTATATGAACTGGCTAATTCTATTATTAGGTTCCAGTATTGCTTTTTATCATCAACATGGAAATCACATAACACGAAACTATAAGTTGGAAGCATGCCCTGAACTACTTGAAAAAACGGGGCTGGATATCATGCGTTACATTGCTCTACGTTATGACTCTAACTCGGAGCCGGTAAAACAAACTGAAATAGAAGGGAGGAATGGTATTCCCGCCATTTTGAGCCGCTCGATTATCGATAAACTACTTGCGAATAATCTGTTGTTAATTGCTGGTGAAAAATCAGATCAGCTAGTGCCTGCTCACTCAACAGATCAAATCTCAGTCGCGACAATTTTTAAAGCACTACGTCAGGACAAATCCAAACTACTACTTTCAGTGCAGGCTTCACCTCCCGTCGATGTTTTGATTGAAAAGGCTCATTCAGATCTTTATCGAAGCGTCGAACATGTTTCGTTACGTGATTTAATCAATCAATAACAAAATTGAATCATTTTCTAATCATTTCAAAGTGGTGATTACGCTACCTTGAACTATTCTTTAGCCACATAGAGTAAACCTATTCACACAAAGTCCATATAAAAAAATTTAAGGAAGCACTATGAAGCAGAATAAAGCACTTAGTCGGCTTGCGTTTATCAGCGCAGGGCTTATCGGGCTAGGTGGCTCAGCAAGTTGTATGGCTGGCTATCAAATACATGCACCAGGGCAGACAATGACTCTGGGGAAAACAAGTAACCCATCGACAATACTTTCCTTAACAGGAAATCCGGCAAGTGGTGAGTCATTACTCAGCAAGGGTGAAAACCTTCGGATGGGGTATTTCAGTTCAATTGGTATAGATATTGAGACGGGCGACGTTGATAACTTTATTGATGAAGTTGATGAATTAAAAGATGCTTTGGATAAAGATGATTTAACACTATCTGAGGCCATTGAAATTAAAGATAAGTTTGATGACATACTTCCGGTAATGGGTGAGGATGCACGGTTAACCGTAGGATTAGGTTTGCACGTGCCCTTAATGCCTTTTGCTATTAGAAGTGACTTACTCGGTGGTGTTTTATCTTTTGATCTGCAAGCTCAAGGTATTTTTGATACACGATTTCTTGATGATTCGTTAGATATTCAATTAACCGGGACTGATATAAGTCTCACAACATCGAGTGCTCTTTATGTTAAAGGTGGTTCTATTTTAACGGGTTCCGTAGGGTATAGCCGTGAAGTTTGGAACCCTGCAATATTCGGCCTTTCTACAAATTTGTATGCTGGTATTCAAACGAATGTGTATAAGGCCTCTCTAAATAAGCAAGTAATTGCCTTAGAAAATATACTTGAAGATGATGATGTTGGTGATGCCATTCGAGATGAGTTCGATGAAAATACTGTTGATACGACACAAGTAGGTGTTGACCTTGGTTTGATGTGGGCGCTTCCTAATGGTCAATTTGGAGTAACAATTAAGAATATCAATGAGCCTGAGTTTGATTATGGTGATATTGGCAAAAATTGTGCTTCAATCAGTGATCCAACTCGCCAATCTAATTGCTTTGTTGCTCTGCAAGTTTTTTCGGATGAAATTGCTTTAAGTGAAACGGCCGTTATGAGTTCTCAAACAACGGTGGAAGGTGCACTCTATACTAAAGATAAAATGTGGTTGCTTTCAGGAGCCGCTGATATGAATTCTACTTTTGACCTTGTCGGGCGTGAATCACAGTATGTGAATGCATCAGCGAGTTATTTTTCAAACAGTTATATTATTCCATCTGTCCGGTTTGGAATGAGTAAGAATTTAGTGGGTAGTGAGTTGACAACAGTTAGTTTTGGAACCACATTTTTTGGCATGCTCAATATAGACTTATCTGCAAGTTTAGATCAAATCGAGGTTGATGGTACTGATGTGCCTAGATATGTAGGTTTCAACATCGGCATCGAAGAGAAATTTTAAGGAGAACGATAATGAGATTTTTTAAAAAAGCAGCTCAGCAAAAAGTATTGAGAGCCTTTACAGTGACCGGGTTAGCGACAGCAGTAGCATTAGTGGCAGGTTGTAGTAGTGATAACCCAGATGAGGGAAGTGATTTACCTTCTTCTTCTCTTTCTGGCATCGCTGTAGATGGTTACTTGGCCGGAGCAAAAGTTTATTTAGATTATAACAATAATGGTAGGCTCAATGCTGGCGAGCCTTCTGCTATTACCGATAAGGATGGTTATTTTTCCAAAGCAAAAGATGGGACAGACTATTGTGCAAATGCAGCAAGTACTGCACAAAAGCGATATTGTTTGTCTTCCATTGGTTCAGGAAATGATGTTGTTCTTCGTTCTCAGGGTGGTTTTGATATTTTCACAGGAGAACCCTTTGATGGTTCTTTGTCAGCAAGAATCTCACCGGATGACTTCGAAGTTGATGGTACATTGTTGGATCAAAAGATTTCACCTTTGTCCTCAATGCTGACGAACGTCTCTGACGCGGTAAAGACACAAATATTAACTGCCTATGGTCTGAATGAAAGCCATCTAGATCAGGATTTCTTAAGCGAGGCTGGTTATAACGCCGACATAACTCGAGCAGCTATTTCTTTTCATAAAGTGGTGACCATCTTTTCTGAATTACTGGATGACCAGTATGATGAGTTTGGTGAAGATTTTGGGTTTCCTCAAAGCACTAATGGTCTGGTTTATAAGGCGCTAGCTGATCAGATAAATAATTTGGGCGACTTAAAGGATTTATCTTCTGGGCAGTTATCAACTGCGCTTACGGCAGCTTTTGCCGTTGTACAAGTCGATATTCAAGCTCTTTACGATGCTGATGAGGATCTAAATTATAGTCCAGTAGATGGTACAGCCGCGATAGCGAATGCAGTGAAAGTGATCGGTTTGGTTGCCAATGCAATTCCTTCCGGTACTCTTTTTGCGGAAGCAAAATCTAGAGTGATCGGTGTTGAAATGGTGGTACGGAAGATGATTGAAGAGCGTCAGGAAAACGTACCTGATGTTGCACAAATAGACGCGGCGATTACTGAAGCAGAAGATACTAATTCTGGTTTATATACGGCTTTAGAAGGTACAAGTGATGTAGATTTTACTGCTTTGGTCGGTGTAGATTTTACTGCACCAAATTATGCCGATATTGATATATCAGGCGCTATTCCACTAACTGACTTAGCTGAGAAACAATTGTTTGTTGCCTATGACGAAGATGAGGATCTAAGTGACAATAAATCGGGGAGTGCACATTTCTTTTTTAATGCAGATGAAAGTGGTATTGCAGGTACTTTAAATGCTTGTTTGAAGTATAGTGATGGCAACCCTAAAAATGAACCAGATTATACCGGCCAAGATAAAGAAGATACGAATGTTGAAGAAACAGAGGGAACCTTAATTGATGGAACTTGGTTCGCGATAGATGATAATCGTCTTGTTTTAACACTTGAGGGTTCGTTTGATATTACCTTGATCAGTAAGGGAGCTAAGGGTAGTAAAACCAAATATAGTTTGAGTTATGGCGGTGAAACCGTTTCATGGTTAAGTGATGACGGTTTGATTGATGATTTGAGCGTAAATTCTGTGACGTTACCTACAGATAATGCGGGTTGTGTTTCTTTATTGGCACCTCCTCAAGTTTAATGAATCTTTATTTAGTTTTGTAGGAAGCGATGCTTCTTACAAAACTGTTTATAAGTAATTACAAAGCAATATTAATTTAAGCGTAAATGTCTCTTCTAGTAAGTTCTAGTTTAACTCTCCTTATATAAAGCTTCAATCATGGAGCTCGTGACTGGTGGTAGTTTATGGAGAAGAGCTGTTTGTTTACGATAAAAATATGACGATAATAACTTAAATATGCAACATCAATAAGATTAGGTGGGGCAGCTCGCCTAGATAATATCGAGGCTATATTTACTAAGCCCACCTTACAAAATCCCTAAAAAGACTCAAACAATTCATTCATTCGGTCATTAATTTTTACCTGATCAATATCGTTCGTGTTTATTCTACGTAAATCTCTTGAAGTCGCTGCTTTCCAAATAACTTTTCCGGTTTTACTATCAATGATATTAACGAGCATTTTTGCTTCAAATACTGCTTCCATGGAGGTTTGCGTATAAATGGTACCGTGAACAGGAATTTGTTTTTGTTTCAATTGCTCGCTTTCTTCAATCTGTAATGAATAGATAACCACCAAGTCAGATTCTTCAGCTAATTGATAGCCTTTTTCATTTAAGTTATTTTCAATTCCCTTATTAATAAAGTTAGTGAATTTATTATCCCTATCTGTCACTGCTTGGATTGAAAATGTTTGGTAACGACTTAAATCTACATCACTGTTCATTGAGTGGTAAACATCAAGAGGAGGCGTTTGACATGCTGTAAGAGTTAGTGCCAAAAGTAGCAATGAGAATGTATTTTTACAGAGAGTTGTGTAGTACTGATAGTTTGTAAGTTGTTTCAGCATTATTGGCTCCATTATATCGAGGTTATGTTGCAAATTATCTTTAGCTTTAGTGTCCCTTCTATTTCTATGTACTACATATTAGAAATTCTGAAAAATAGTATCCTTTTGCACATGGGAATTCTAGCGAACGAACAATAAAAATTACTTGGTTAGACATAAACTAATCATCAGTTATCTTTAAAATTAGCTTCAAAGTATTTTCATAAGCATTACTTTAGCTATTGCAGTAAGCCGTTCTCATTTAGCAAATTGATCAGAATACTAGTTAGTTTTCTGTTCAAAAATAAAATCTACAGATAACTTTAAATGGATCTTACCGTTCGATAAACAATCATACTGGCGATTTTGGTGCTTTTACTGGGAAAGGCGTTGACTAAAAAGGTCAGTTTCGCGCTATTTGCTAGTTAAGTCATCTTTCGGTTAATGGGAGTACGTAAGATTGCGTCTGTCATGTCGGGGCTTACTTAGGGGGCAACACCGACAGCTATCGAAAATATGACCGCGGTGACTGATAAATTTAGAACCTCTACAAAAGCTACTATTGTTGTACCGCTGGTAGGGGCATTTTTATAGGTATTACGAATGTACTAGTTATTCAAACGTTAACAGCGTGGGTAGACTAAACTAAAAATTATCAAATTCATTTTAGTGTTTAAGGTAATAAAAGGGTGGAATTAAGATGTGTAAGATTATCTTTCAAAAACTCGTGGTTTTAATGTTATGTTTTTTTGTTTGTATTGGTGTACTTGCAGAACCTAAAAAAAACCTCATCAACTTTGCTACCTTAACCATCGAGAATGACATCATAGCGGGTGTTGATGGTGGTTATACCAACGGTTTGGCTTTTTCTTGGGCACATGCTGGCTTTAATGAATTTGATGAGTCTACTATTCCTTCCTGGATGCACTTCCTTTCAAAAGACTTATATATTTCTGATATGGAAGGTAAGCGTCGTGCAGTGAGCTACATGGTAGCTCAAGGAATGCAGACAGCTTCGAATATTGAACTTAAAGAGTTAGTTATAGGTGAGCCATCCTATGCAGGTTTACTTGCATGGAAAGGAACCTTGTATGCGTTCGATGACTATGTTTCAGACAGACTCTCATTGGTATTGGGTATGGTTGGCCCAGCATCTGGAGCTGAGCAGGCCCAGAAAGTTGTTCATAGCATGACAGGGTCTGATGAGCCTAAGGGATGGGATCACCAGTTAGACAATGAACCCGTATTCCGGCTTGGTGCAGAGCGTTTTTGGAGCCTATGGCGATCTTCCTCTAGCACAGGTATTGCGCTTGAAATTGTCGGCAATACTGTAGTCGGAGTAGGGAACTTAAAAAGCGATGTGGGTGCGGGTCTTGGTTTTCGCTGGGGCAATAACCTTGCGACAAGTTTTGCGACCGCTTCCACAATTCCCGGGCGAGAAATCAACCCATTGGCGGGTCTAAGTGGTGTTAATTGGACCATATTTGTTCATGCGACGGGGCTTTATGTGGCGAATAATATCCTCATAGATGGTAATACTTTTGAAACAAGCCATTCTGTACCATTAAAGCATGGGCAAGCTATTGGATCTTTAGGTTTTGCTCTCAACCGTGGAAGTTGGGGGTTCGTTGTGTCAGCGGCTAGAAGTTCAGATCAATATGAAGGTCAGGAAGAAGGTAGTAAGTTTGGATCTTTCAGTTTTACATATAGGTATTAGTGTTTGTATGAATTTAACCTAGAATAAAAACAGCTCGAATAATAAATCAAATGAAGCCACAAAATAAGAAGGATCTAATATGATGAATTTCAATCGGGATATTCATAAACGAATAGTTGTATCTTTTTCTTTGCTTATTTCTCTGGTTATACAAGGGTGCAGTAAAGAACCAGAAGTAAAAGCGGAGGTGATTCGACCCGTTAAATCTATCTTGGTGGTGGAGTCTTCCGGGAATCAAAGTCGAACACTACCTGGCAAGGTTCAGGCCGCTGAAAAAGTCGATTTATCCTTTCAGGTTTCCGGCCCCCTGGTTGACCTTCCTGTCAGTAAGGGGCAGAACGTCAAGAAAGGTCAGTTGTTAGCCAAGATCGATCCTCGTGATTTTCAGAGCAAGTTAAAAGCTGCCGAAGCGCAATTTAAGAAAGCTAAAGCAGACTTGGACCGTGTGCGACCTTTGGTTAAAAAGAATCTGGTCAGTAGAGCCGATGTAGATAAATACGAAGCTCAATTTGATGTGACTGAAGCTGATTATGAACGAGCAAAGAAAGCACTCAGTGATACCAATATTAAAGCGCCCTTTACTGGTGCGGTGGCTGATATTTTCGTTGAAAACTTTCAGGATGTTCAGGCAAAACAATCGGTGTTGAGTTTGCAGGATAACAATAACCTAGAAGTTGTCGTTCAGGTGCCTGAGAGAGAGATTGTAGGTAGTGGTAAGAAAGATATCGACCTAAAAGTCTTCTTTGAAACGGTGCCAGGCAGAGAGTTTCCCGCTACGGTGAAGGAGTTTGCTACCGAGGCTGATGCAAATACGCAAACCTATGAGGTTGTTTTAGGGATTGATGCGCCTAAGGACTTAAATTTACTGCCTGGTATGAGCGCTTCTGTCGTGGCGCTTAAAAAGGTGAAGGGTGAGCAAACGAAAAATATCTATGTACCTGTCACGGCAGTATTCAAGGACCCTACGGGCAAGAAAAAACAGTATGTATGGTTGGTTAGTCAAGATAAAACAGTTAACCGACAGGAAGTTGTTGTCGGAGCGTTATCAACTTCTCAGGTTGAAATTACAACGGGGCTCACCATTGGGCAGAGAGTTGTTATTGCTGGGGTTCACTACTTAGTTGAAGGTCAAAAAGTAAAGATTGCATCGCAATCGCTATAACAGAGCGTGTAAAACATAAGTGAATTCTTCTATTTTAAGGAACCTGATTTCATGAGTATTGCTGAGTACGCCATACAGAAAAAAACAGTCACATGGGTGATGACCTTTGTGTTATTAATTGGGGGAGTATTTGCCTTTTCTGGTTTATCTCGCTTAGAAGACCCTGCCTTTAGCATCAAAGATGCTGTGGTCGTTACCGCTTATCCGGGCGCTTCAGCGGAAGAAGTAGAGCGGCAAGTGACAGATATTATTGAAACTGAGATTCAACGCTTAGGTCAGCTAAAGCGCATAAAATCAATTAGTAAGCCCGGCCTTTCAACCATTACCGTCAGTATTCAAGATAAGTACGACAGTACAACTCTGCCAGCTGTTTGGGAGCAGTTACGGCGTAAAATAAATGATGTCCAGTCAAAACTTCCTGCAGGCGTTAGCAAACCGAAAGTGATTGATGACTTTGGGGATGTATTTGGAATCTTGTTTGCGATTACAGGTGATGGATATACCTATAAGGAAATTTACGAGTTCACTAAGTTGCTAAGACGTGAGTTGTTATTGGTAGTTGGCGTCGCAAAAATTGACCTGTGGGGCGTACAAAAAGAAGCGATTTATGTTGAGTTTTCAAATAGTAAGTTATCGCAGCTTGGTATTAGCCCGAATGAGATACAACGGGCGCTGTCAGAAAAAAATAAAGTTGTTTCAGCCGGGCATGTTTTAGTCGGTGAAGAATATCTACGCATAGATACAACAGGTTCTGTGGATGCCATCGAAGATATTGAAAACCTAATTCTCAGAAAAGGTGATGCCAAAGATGGCAGTAAACTTCTTTACTTGAAAGATGTCGCATCCGTACGAAGGGAGTATGTAGCCCCTGCAGGTAAAATTTTACACTTAAATGGCCAATCAGCTATTTCATTAGGGGCATCGGTCGTTGAAGGTGGAAACGTCGTTGATATGGGGTTTGCGCTACAAGCTCGGCTCGATGAAATTATGGCTGAAACACCGGTCGGTATCGAAATTCATCCCATCAGTATGCAGCATGAATCTGTAGTTCAATCTATTGAAAATTTTATTGTTAGTCTTGAACAAGCAGTAGGCATCGTTATCGTAGTGTTGTTGATGTTTATGGGGCTTAGGTCTGGTCTTATCATTGGTGCTGTATTGCTGGTTACTGTGGTGGGTACGTTTATATTGATGGATTTGCAAGACGTTGCGCTGCAAAGGATTTCGCTTGGGGCACTCGTTATTGCACTGGGTATGCTGGTCGATAATGCCATTGTGGTGACTGAAGGCATGCTAGTCAGAATTCAAGCTGGAGAAGACCGGATAAAATCAGCAAGAGACGTCGTTGCCCAAACTATGTGGCCCTTACTGGGTGCAACGGTCATCGCGATTTTAGCCTTTGCAGCGATTGGTGTATCCCAAGATAGTACGGGTGAGTTTTGTCGGTCACTTTACCAAGTGATGTTATTTTCGTTAGGCTTGAGTTGGGTAACGGCCATTACGATTACCCCGCTTTTTTGTGTTGCATTTTTACCAGGCCCAAAACCAGGTGACCCACCGGTTGACGGCAGTGAAGCCTATTCCGGTGCTGTATTTGTTGCTTATCGTAAATTCTTATCGGCTTGTTTAAATTTTCGCTGGGTAACACTGACCCTTATGGTCGCGCTATTGGCGTCTTCTATCTGGGGCTTTTTGCAACTGAAAGGATCTTTTTTCCCTGCATCAACCATGACCAAGTACATGCTACATTACTGGTTACCTCAAGGGACGGATGTTCGTACTACCGAAGCGGATATTAAAATTATTGAGCAATCCTTATTAAAGGATGAACGAATAGAGTCCGTTGCTAGTTTTATTGGGCAGGGAGCTTCTAGGTTTATTCTTACTTATACCCCAGAGAAGGACTATTCGAGCTATGCAATGGTTTTAGTGACCGTTAAGGACTACGCCGATATACCTGACCTAATGAAAGCAAATGAACAATACGTGGCAGAAAACTTCCCTAATGCGATGCCTAAATTACAAAAGTTTGCTTTGGGTCCAAGCCCTACAAACTCAGTAGAAGCAAGGTTCAGCGGTCCAGATCCTGTTGTTTTACGTGGTTTATCGCAGCAAGCTAAAGCTGTTTTCAGAGCAGCTGAAGGTAAGGTCATTAAGGATGATTGGCGAGAAGAAGTAAAAAAAGTTCGCCCGGTATTTTCCGAGTCAAGAGCAAATTATGCTGGTGTGACGCGTGGTGATTTAAATACAGCTTTAGCTGCGTTTAATGATGGTGTTAATTTGGGCACTTACCGTGAAGGGGATGAGCTACTTCCAATTTATTGGCGTGCGATTCCTGCTGAGCGAAGTGACGTCAGCCAGATCCAAAATATCCAGCTTTATAGTTCTGGTACCGGAAGAGCGGTGCCTATTGGTCAGGTGGTATCAAGTTTTGATACGGTTTGGGAAAACTCACTGATCCATCGACGTGACCGAAAAAGAACCATAACCGTTGGCGCAGAACCCGCAGATGAATTTTTACCGAGTGAATTGTTTAAGGAAATACGAGCCGAGATCGAAGCAATACATGTTCCTGATGGTTACACCATGGAGTGGGGGGGGGAATATGAAAGTTCCAGCGATGCCCAAACAGCTTTAGCAGGTGGCATTCCAGTTTCTATTGCCATGATGGTATTGATATCGATCTTCTTATTTAATAACTTAAGAATGCCTTTAATTATTTGGTTGACAGTACCTTTGGCCATTATTGGTGTTGCTTGGGGACTATTGGGTACGGGGCAATCTTTTGGCTTTATGCCTTTGCTAGGGTTTCTGAGTCTTGTGGGAATGCTGATAAAAAATGCCATTGTATTATTAGATGAAATTAGTATTAATTTGAGCCAGGGAAAAGAGCCATGGTTTGCCATTTTAGATTCGTCGGTCTCAAGAGCAAGGCCAGTTATGATGGCTGCTGGTACAACGGTATTAGGGATGATTCCTTTATTAGCGGATGATTTTTTTATCGGAATGGCGGTAACCATCATGGCAGGGTTAACGTTTGCAAGTATCTTAACCTTGATAGTTGTGCCCGTGCTTTATGCTGTCTTTTACCGAGTGAAAGCCGTTTAGTGCTATTAACGGGCTCATTAGTATTAACCCTATTCAACAAGAGTATAAACCTTGTCAGAGCGATTGAGTCAGGAACAAAAAAACTTAAGTCAGTGGCTTGCCTGCAGTGATTGTGATCTTTTATTAAAGAGAAAGACGCTTGTAGAAGGTGAGCGAGCGTCGTGTCCAAGGTGTAAGTCAACGCTTGAGGTACGTAAAAGAGACAGTGCTAGCCGAACGCTTGCCGTAGCGGTTGCTGGTTTAATTTCTTTCATACCAGCCATGACTTTACCTCTACTGGGGCTTGAAGCTGTGGGCTTAAAGAATGAATCTTCTTTACTTGAGTGCATAGCATCCATCTATAACAGCGAGCTATATTTAGTGGCTGTGCTTGTTAGCTTGTTTTGTATCATCGTGCCCCTTGCTCGGTTATTGATAATTTGCTATTTGATGGTATTGGTCAGAAAGAATCGGTCATCACTCATTGGTATCAGGTTGTATCGTTATTTTCATGAATGGGAAGAGTGGGGAATGTTAGAAGTATTTATGCTTGGAATGGTCGTTGCACTCTATAAAATTCTTGGCTTGGCTAGTGCGATTTATGGCGTTGGTCTTATTTCATTCGCCTCTTTGCTTATTAGTGCGACCTTAGTGACTCAGTTTTTGGATGAGCAATACGTGTGGGAGAAATTAAGTGGCCAACGCTAAGTTAAAGTCGGCCAGGTCAGAAGGGCTTGCTCGATGTCACACCTGCAGCATGCTTAATAAACTAGAAGGTGGGGCGCATCATGGTTTATGTACGCGTTGCTGTGCACCCGTTCATTTTCGTAGTCATAACAGCCTTGAACGCTCCTGGGCCTTAGTGATTGCTTCTTTGGTGGTATTCATTCCTGCAAATACCCTTCCCATTATGACGGTTAACTATTTTGGAACGGGCACCTCCGATACTATTTTGTCCGGAATCATTACATTGATTAATTTAGGGATGGCACCGGTTGCAGTCATCGTATTTATTGCTAGTTTTTTGGTGCCTTTAAGTAAAATACTTGGCCTGGTTATTTTATTAATCACCGTTAACCGTCATTCAGGTGTAAAACCTGTTCAACGAACAAAGATGTATCGTGTTGTTGAGTTTCTGGGTAAATGGTCAATGCTTGATGTCTTTGTTGTTGCGATTATGGGGGCGGTGGTTAATCTTGGGTATATCACATCCATTGAACCCGGTAGAGGGGCAGCAGCTTTTGCCATTATGGTGATATTAACTATGTTTGCGGCGCATTCGTTTGATCAACGCCTTATTTGGGATTTAAAAGATAATGAGTGATAACAATACTGACTACCAACAAATACAAGTCGATAGCAAAAAGAGACTATCTGCCATTTGGATCATCCCATTAGTAGCGCTGGTATTTGGTGCTTACCTTGGCTTTAAAGCTTATATGGAGCGTGGGGTAAATATCATCGTTCATTTTGAATCAGCAGAGGGGATTACCCCCGGTAAAACCAAAGTTCACTACAAAGGCTTAACGGCTGGCGTGGTGAATAAAGTGGAACTGGATGAAGACCTAGCATCCATCAGTGCATTCATCGAAATGGATAAACAAGCAAAACACATGCTTAGAGATGGCGCTACCTTTTGGATGGTAAAACCAGAGGTTTCATTATCAGGCGTATCGGGTCTGGAAACGCTAACTTCTGGAAATTATATTGCTTTTCGACCAGAGCTGGATAAAACAAAACAGAAGGTTAGTGAGTATATTGCCCTAGAGTCTGCTCCACCACTGCCTGATAACGTACCAGGTTTGCATTTTACACTCACGTCCAAGAAAAGAGGTTCCATTCAAGCGGGTAGTAAAATCTACTATCGACAAATTGCGGTGGGTCAAGTAACGTCAGTTAGCCTGAACAGGCTGTCTGAAGGTGTTCAATTTAAGGCGCATATTGAAGAAGAGTATGCCGACTTGGTTTCTGATAAAAGCCGATTTTGGAATGCCAGTGGCTTTAAGGTATCGGGTGGCTTATCGGGCTTTAAATTGCAAACTGAATCGATCGAAGCCTTAATGACTGGCGGTATCGCATTCGACAATATGGAAGACTTGATTGAGCAAAAAGTACACAAAGATAAAAAGGCTTTCCAGCTTTATGAGGACTTTGAAACTGCACAAGTCGGTCTGCCTATACAGCTTATTTTACCTTTTGGATCGGGTATAGACGCGGGTACAAAAATTTCGTTCGAAGGGCTGAATCTTGGACAAATAAATAGTTTTAAAATGGACATGGATAAAAAACAGATCCTCGCATTGGCGAGTGTCGATCCGAGGGTAGAGCCATTCTTAACGGCAGAGACCTTGTTTTATTTAGTTTCACCAAAAGCCTCGTTATCGGGTATTTCAAATTTGGATACGCTTGTTAAAGGTCGTTATATTAGTTTAAGGCCTTCTGAAACAGGGGCGCCAGTTACAACGTTTTCAGTCCTTCCTCAAGCGCCAGCTTTGGACTATAGCGAAGCTGGCTTGCATATAACGTTAAAAACGGACAATGCTGGCGGGCTTAAACCTGGTGACCCAATCCTATTTCGTCATAGTCAGGTGGGAACAATCCAGCAGGTTCAATTAAAAGAAAGTGGATCATCGTTTGTGATTTCAGGGCATATTGAGCCCCAATTTGAACACCTGGTTAGCAGTGCAACACGATTTTGGTCAGCAGGAGGCATAAAGCTGAAGGGGAGTCTCCAAAGGTTTGAGCTGGAAACAGGCTCCCTTCTAAGTATGCTGAGTGGTGGTGTGACTTTCGATACTATTGAGTCCCATGGACATAAACCTTCAAAGGTTAAGAATGGGCACAAATATACTTTGTATCGAGACATGGACGACGCACAGTATAGTCATTCAGTATATATAGACTTTCCTTCCGCAGAAGGGATTGAGGCCGGTATTACGCCAGTATTATTTAATGGCGTGACGGTGGGTGAAGTCAAAGCATTAGACATAGATAAAAACCTTAAAAACTTTACCGCAGAAGTCGGAATAGACCCTAAGTTTAATTGGGCTTTAAAAGACAAAACACAATTTTGGTTAGTCACCCCCTCTGTGACTGAAGGAAACTTTGATGCGGTGTTAAAGGGCGGTTACATCACCCTTATTCCGGGGAAAGGTAAAGTCAGAACCAACTTTAAAGCACAAGTTAATTCACCTGTATTTGATGCCTCAGCAGCAGGGCTTCAGTTCGTGATAGAGGCTGAAGTTGCAGGTTCAATAAAGCGGGGAACAGGCATTTTTTATCAGAATATAAAAATAGGCGAAGTTCAGGGCGTTAGTTTAAATAAGAGGCGTGGTGGGGTAGATATATTTGCTCATGTTCCTGAGAAAAATCAGGATTTAGTGAAGTCCAATAGTCGGTTTTACCAAGTAAGTGGTGTTACTTTCAAGGGGGGGCTTTCTGGTTTTAAAGTAAGGACCGAATCCTTGTCCTCAATGCTTAGAGGAGGCTTAGCGTTCTATACACCAAAAGATAGCCAGATATCTAAAAAAGCAAAAGATAAAGCTAGATTCTCTCTTTTTGAAGACTTGGATGAAGCTGAACAGGCAGGCGTCAATATTCGTATTAGTTTTGATCAAGCCGTAGGCCTACGCAAAAATATGCCGATCAAATATCAAGACCAAAAAGTGGGAGAGGTGATAGGCATACGCTTTCAAGAAGACCTCAGCTCAGTCATTGTTGATGCCGTGTTAAGAGGGCGCGCAATGCAACATGCCCGGCAAGACTCCAGAATATGGCTGGTAAAACCTGAAGTAGGCTTAACCAAAGTAAAAAATGTAGAAACATTGATAACAGGCACCTATCTTGAAATTTCACCTGGTAAAGGAGAACCGACCTTTGACTTTACCGGTATTGACCGGCCGCCTGTAAAGAAAACAAAAATTAAAGGGCTCAATATTGTTTTCGAAAGCGAGCTATTAGGTTCCGTAAAAGTAAGCGATGCCATTAGTTACAGGCAAATACCCATAGGCGAGGTAGTAGGGGTTGATTTGATGCAGAATTCAAATGGGGTAAGAATCTATGCAAATATTTACCCTGAATATCAAAAACTGGTTAAGAGTGACTCGGTGTTCTGGAATAACAGTGGTTTACGCATTGATGCGGGCTTATTCTCGGGTGTAAAAGTCGCAACCGAATCGATTGAATCTCTTTTATCCGGTGGTATTTCAATGGCAACACCTGAATCTGGTTCTCAGCAAACTTCAGCTCAGGAAGGCGCCATATTCCCGCTAAATGAGAAAGTGGAAGAAAAATGGTTAAGCTGGAAACCAAGTATAGACTTAGCTAATTAACAAAAAAACCTATTAATTTCTGGAAATATATAATGACTTTTAATGTATACAAAATCACACAAGCCTTTATTTTAATAAGTTTAGTGAACCTTGGGCTAGTTTCATGTGTGACCACTAACGGTGATACCGTAAACCGAGATGCGGGTAAATTTTCTGCAGCATCCATTGCAAACCCAAGTTTTAAACCACAAGTTGGCGATACCTTTGCGTGGTATTCGAATGTGTTTGTAGAGGATTCACTTTCAGGTACTAAAGTGACTGAGGATTCAAGAAGAACCATCACCAAACTTATTTCAAATTACATTTCTGATACTGATTATAAAATAGTATCAAATGCCCAGGAGGCGACCTATTTAATCTCTGCCATGGTGGTGGTGGGAGATCGAAAAATTCAAGATGTTGCACCTTATTTTAAAGCTTATCCACAAATAGCAAAATCGGTAAATAATTACCAGGATGGAACCTTGTTAGTCGCTATAGGTAAACACAATAAAGGTCCTGCCAGCCTGATGTGGGAAGGTGCAATACAGGCTTATGTGGTCGGTGAAGACCTAAGTAAAGAACAGCGAGCAAAACGTTTAGAACTTATGATTAAACGTCTAATGAATGGGTTACCAAAACCAAATTAAAACCTTGCTAATATGCTGGGAATTTCTGAGCGGGGTATAGTTTTAATTAACACTATCCATTAGTGTGACCCTATTTTTAATAATAGAATTATTCAATTCTGGAGAAACAGAATGTTAGATTACTTTGCATTGGGTTTGTTGTTTTTTGTTGGTCTAACGATTTTTTATGGGATTATTGTCATTCATGACATACCCTATGAAATTTCAAAACATCGTAATCACCCCCATCAAGATGCAATTCATGTTGCTGGTTGGGTGAGTTTGTTTACGCTGCATGTGCTTTGGCCATTTTTATGGATATGGGCAACACTTTACCGTGAAGACAGAGGCTGGGGCTTTTCTAATGAGGGTACCGTTTCATCAGAGGTTGCTGACTTAGAAAGTAAAATTGAAGCGTTGAGTGTACGTATTAACACCTTAGAGAGTGTTGGGGAGCAACAATAATGGATTTATTATTACTTCTTACTTACGCCGCAATCTGTATCGTTATATTTAAAGTTTTCAAGATTCCTCTAAATAAATGGAGCGTGCCAACGGCTGGCCTAGGTGGCGTCGTTCTTATCGGCACGCTCGTGTTTCTGATGAATTACAATCACCCTTATTCTGAAATGAGTCGTGATTACTTTGTTACTACGCCGATTGTACCCATCGTAAAAGGCAGGGTTATTGAAGTACCCGTTCTTGGGAATAGTCAGTTGAGCAAAGGGGATGTCTTGTTTAAAGTTGACCCTTTACCTTTTCAAAATAAAGTGGCTGAACTTGAAGCTCAATTACACGCTGCAGAAAAAGACTTGATTAGGGCTAAAACCTTAACCAAGAAAGGTGTGGCTAAAAAACGTGACTTAGATACAGCTACGACTCAGTTTAATAAAGTAAAAGCACAACTATCTACGGCTAAATATGAACTTGACAATACCGTCGTACGGGCACCAACGGATGGGTATGTTACTCAAGTTGCTTTACGGCCGGGTATGTTAGCGGTGAATATTCCACTGCGTCCTGCAATGGTTTTTGTGCATAAGGAAAAAAATTATCATGTAGGCTGGTTTCGTCAAAATAGCCTATTGAGACTGGAAGTAGGTAACGATGCCGAAGTCGCTTTTGATGGTATTCCAGGCATGGTTTTTTCTGGAAAAGTATCGTCTGTATTTCCCGCGATTGCAGAAGGGCAGATTCAAGCGTCTGGTGGCTTGGTTAATATGCAAAGCGCAATCAGGCCTGGCCGAATACCTGTTGTTATAGAGATTACAGACCCACGTTTTGAAGAGTACGAAAGCAAGGTTCCGGGTGGAGCATTCGGGCAGTCAGCCATATACAGTGATCATATGCATCATGTGGCCATCATGAGAAAGGTTATTTTGAGAATGAATGCCTGGATGAACTATTTATTTCCTTTTCATTAAATCGCGTCGTCATTCCGGTGTGCTCTTCAGCCGGAATCCATGACTTTAATACCATGTTAACTATAAAAAAACATGGCTTCCGGCTAAAAGAACTACCGGAATGGCAGAGAGTTTGAATCGCACAAACTTCTTAAATGATTAGTGTGAAAATTACTATACCAAAATATCTAATTGTGATTGGGTATCACTACCTTCATTAACGATATTACTAATACGTTCCTGAAGCTGATCTTGAAGACTTTCTTGGTCTCGCTCTAAAGGAACATCTGACAAGCTATTAGCTAGTTGACTCGTTTGCTGTGCTTGAAGGACATCACTGGCACCCGGCAAACTATTGTTATCAATCTCCTGATCAGTGGAGGCCTCAATATATCGCTCAATGTTATTTTGTTGTAGTTGAGCTTCTATCAAGCTAACCGCAGTCTGTCGCGTTAGGTCTTGTGTGGCTTGTTGAGTATCTTGAACTTCATCCAGTCTATTTATTGTATTGTCGACAGCTTCATTTGATTCTTCAAAGCTAAGGTCAGCTTCTGGGCGAACCGGGCTGTTGGTCGTTCCGGGTGCGACCGTATATAAATTACCTACACTACCGATTTCCATCACTATCTCCCAAATATTGAGAATATAATATCGGTTAAATTATAACCTGTTTTTGCGGGAGCGCTAACAAAGAATTTGTAACAGGAAATGGTTTAAATATACAGGCATTTGATATGTAGGCTTGAATATTAGGTACATTATGTAGGTATGGAATTATTAGATAAAATAAGTGGCATCAGTTAGATTAAGTGTACTAGGTAGTTTTCAGTACTTACTTTCAAACTTTTCCGGGTTTACATCAGAGCCCTTACAACTTTCATGTATCAGTATCAATAAGGATTCTACGCATGGCTGGTAAACACTCTCTTCATACCTTCATACCTTCATACCTTCGTACATCGCACACTTGTTTATCGTCTTATCATGGGAAATGGGACGCATGTATTTATCAATTTTTAGGTAGTTATTAGATCTTAAATGTGTGGAAGCGTTATTCTTAATAAGGTCTATAATCTAAAACTAATATAAGCTTTTTACGTTGTTTCAACTGGGTTCAAGGAGTGATTGATATCATGTTAACTGGGAAGGAAAGCCTATCTGAAGTGGCAGCGGAACCTGGCGAAGCAACTACCATAAGCGATACAGATAATGGAAAAGTAAACTGTGCTCTAGAGATAGATCTAAGTTTGGAGACTATTTTCGAGCTTGTACCTGATTCAATGTTAGTCATTGGGCGGGAGGGGCGAATCTTATTTGCTAATACTCAATCTAGTGAGCTTTTTGGCTTTGATGTTGAAGAGTTGATTGGTCAAACTATTGAAAACCTGGTTCCTGAACGTTACCGTCTAGCTCATTCCCAGCATCGAAGTAACTACTTTGAAAACCCAACGCTTAAGCACACGGGGGGAATAGGTAGGATCCTGCAGTTGTGTAGAAATGATGGTGTTGAAATTCCATGTGACATCAATTTGAGCCCCCTTAATATCGGTGACGATGTGTTGGTTATTTGCAGTATTCGCGATATGAGTGAATTCGTGGCGGCTCAGGTTAAATTACAAGAGAGCGAAAAGTCCCAGCGACGGTTGTTAGAGACTACCCATGCAATTCCATGGGAGGCTGACGCTCGTACATGGGAGGTTACTTATATCGGTCCTCAGGTCTTGGGCCTAATGGGGTATACAGCAGAACAATGGAAAGAAAAGGGTTTTTGGGTGTCACATATACATCCAGAAGACCGTGAAAGAGCAGCTGATTTCTGCGAACAATCATCTCGTACACTAGATAATTATGAGATTGACTATCGTATGATTGCAGCAGATGGACGAACAGTTTGGATACAGGACATAATTAGTGTTATCCGCGTAAATGGCCAAGCGGAACAACTTCGGGGGTTTATCATTGATATCACTGAAGCCAAAAAGTTGAGCCTCGAACTTGAAGTATCTCTCTTCGAAGTGGAAGCTTTAAAAAATCGGATCGACAATCTCTGCGATAACTCTCCAATTGGCTTGTGCTACTTGGATACAGATCTACGATTTGTTCATATCAATGAATTCTTAGCCCAGATCAATGGACTTCCCGTTTCGGATCATATCGGTCGCAAAGTAACTGAAATACTGCCCGATGTTGTTGGTATTGAGCGAACGCTTCGTAGGGTTCTTGAAGATGGATTGTCTATCATTGATGAGCGAGTAGAAGGAACGACACCAGATAGTACAAAGATATGCAGGATTGTGAGCTACTACCCCGATAAAGCCGACGATGGGCAGATTGTGGGGGTCCGTTGTATCGTAAAGGATATCAGTGATCTAAATCAACTTGCGTTGGAAAACGCCCAACTTCGAGAGGAAGTTAAACTTAATCATCCTCACATAGATATTTTGGGCCAATGTACTGCCACGAAAAAACTACTGAAATTAGTTGAGCAGGTCGCGCCGACTGAAGCGAGCGTTTTGCTTGAGGGCGAAACGGGTTCGGGCAAGGAGTTAATCGCGCGGGAGATTCATAATCTTAGCCCTCGTCGTAACAAGCCTATGGTGACTGTCAATTGTGCCGCGTTACCCGCAACACTGATCGAATCAGAACTATTTGGAAGAGAGAAGGGGGCTTTTACAGGGGCGCTTGCTAAACAGCCTGGTCGTTTCGAAATCGCCAATCAATCAACCATCTTTTTGGATGAAATAGGTGAATTACCTTTAGAATTACAACCTAAACTACTTCGAGTGCTGCAAGAAGGAGAGTTCGAGCGTTTGGGTGGGGTGGAAACCGTTAAAGTTAATGTTCGAGTTATCTCAGCGACCAACCAGAACCTGCAGCAACTCGTCTCCGAAGGCGTATTTCGAAGCGATCTATACTATAGGCTCAGTTCATTTCCTGTCATGATTCCGCCATTGCGAGAGCGCGCGGTTGATATTCCGGAATTAGTGTGGTCATTTATCAATAAATATAACAATGATATGGGCAAGCGCATTGAGAAGGTTCCTGAACCAGTGATGCAACGACTGATACAATATTCGTGGCCTGGTAATGTCCGTGAACTGCGTAATGTGGTTGAGCGGTCCATGATTCTGTCTTTTGACAACATACTTGACGTTCAATTACCCGCTCTACATCAAGAACCCGATGAGTCATCTAAACAGCTAATGGATGTTGAGAAAGCCCATATATTACGAATCTTAGAAGAAACCCAGTGGCGTGTAAGAGGTGAGCAAGGCGCCGCCGCAATACTGGGGCTGAAACCTTCTACTCTTGAGTCTAAAATGTCTAAATTAGGTCTCGTGCGTCCTTAGAAACCCCGAAATATCCAATGCTTCCCCGAAATATCGTAGTCTTCCTTTACAAAATGTCCTGGATTTATTCTACGTATTCTAATAATCCTTATTTAAAACAATGAGATAAAAATTTTTTGGTGAATGGTTGTTTGCTGGTTCAAATGTTGCTCAGAAGTATATCTATGAAACAGATTCACTCTGTATAACCAACTAACGATAGAGAGCTTGGCTAATGATCAATGCGAGCATTAAGTTTACAGCGGCTCAGGAAAAAGTAAGCAAATTACGTGATGTATTGACTATGGTTTTGGGGCCGACGCAAGCGATGTCCGGGTGTATTAGTTGTCGTTTATATCAGGAAGAGAGTGACCCAAATAGTTGGTTGTTGTTGGAAGAATGGGACTCAGAAGAGGCAATGGAGCGTCATGTTAAGTCTAGTTCTTACCGTAACATATTAGAGGCAATGGAGCTTGCGAGTGAGGTGCCGGAAGTTAAATTTACCACAGGTTCGAAAACAGAAGGGTTTGAACTGATCGAGAGCATTCGCGGTGAAAGTAAATAATAGGCCAAAAAAAACATGAAAGAGGAAAAAATATGTGTTTTACACATACAAAGATGACTGTAATCAGCATCATATTGTTTATTCCAAGCATGGCATTAGCTGATGGCCACGAGCAATGGAAGTTTGGGGCTGGTACTGGAATATATGCGCTAAATATTGAAGGTGACCAGGGACTAAATGTGGGAGTCTTTGGCCCAGTTGAAGTTGAAATCGATTTGGATTTTGATGATGTGATGGACTATAACGAGTCCGGGTTTGGTCTTGCTTTCTCTGCGTCAAAGGGTCTTTGGACGTACAAATTCTCCTTTGCGCATTTGGGATTAGAAGGCGAGGTGAACGGCGTTGATAGAACCGGTACACCGGTATCAGCTTCCCTTCTATTTGAAGCAGACGCCGTAGAGTTAGCTGCGAATTATAACTTTCATCAATATGGCCAAGGGGTTGTCGGGGTCATTGGTGGCTTACGCTACTACAAGCATAGTTTCGATGGTTCGGTGACGCGCGGAGTGACTACTCTGCAAAGAGATAAAAATTTCTCATGGGTGGATGGTTTTGTAGGTTTGACTCACGCGTACGGTTTGAACCAGGAATGGTCCTGGTCTAGCCAACTAGATATTGGTGGCGGAGGTTCTGATTTCGCCTATCTCGCCAATACTGGCATTAATTGGCAGTTTTCTCAAAACTGGCTGACACGTTTCTATGGTCAGATTTTGTCTCTTGATTATGAAGAAGACTCAAAAGGGGACCCCGACTGGTATCTATACGATGCGGAAGAATTTGGCATTGGTCTGGGAATAAATTACAGCTGGTAAACGGCGTGTATTCAAATATTGAGTTCTAATCAGCCTATTCTGATAGAGCTCTTTTACAGGAACGAATTAGAATGGAAAAAATTAGAATGGAGAAAATACTATTAATCTGTTTTTTGTCTTTGATATTGAATGCATGCGCCACATTGGAAGACATGCAAAAGGCTGAAAATAGTATCCCACCAATTGAAAGTTCAGGCTGGGCAGTCGACCCTGAACAATATGGTATGAGTGCAAAGGAGTATATTCAGAGCGAGTCGCGTGCATTTTTCGCCGATTTTATTGGTAGAAGCGGTATCAATAATTTTTTCCATTTCCCCGGTTTATCGAGTGCGGAAGACAAATGGGTTGTCTCACCCAACAATGATACGATTTACTCACTTGCAATAGTGAATACCACAAGCGGATTTACCGTATCGTTACCTGATACAGGAGATCGCTTTGTTGCCATCCAAATAACGGATGAAAACCATATGACACCGTTCTATCTATACGGTGGCAAGTCCTACGAGTTTAAGGCAGAACAGTTCGCGACGGATTACGTTGTGGTGGGTATTAGAACGGGCACGGATGCGAGTTCTGAAGACGTCAAATACATCGTCGAGCAGTTACACCCCAACTATAAGATTGTTGGTGCAAATACGACAGATGAAATGGTTCGCCCTGATTTAGAAAAAATGATCAAGGTACGTGAAGCGCTTATTCCTGCGTATGACAAGCTACCAGACACCTTTGGCACCATGCAAAGCAGAACACAAGATGTAGATGACTGGGAAAAGTTCACCTATGTCACCGCCGGTGCCTGGGGTTTATCTAAAGAAGAAAATGCAATGTACAAACCCTATGCTAAAAAAGATGTAAAAGGCGGGATGTGTTACAAGGCGACGTACCAGAAAGTTCCGGCTAAAGCATTCTTTTCCATCACTGCCTATGGGCCTGATAAGTACTTGATGTCGAATGAATTCAATATCGTCAGTACAAATCAGGGACTCAAATCAAATGAGGACGGCACTTTCACCGTGGCATTCGGTGATAATAATTGTAAGAAACTCGCCCCAAACTTTTTATATACCCCAAAAGACAATTGGGCTTTTTTGATGCGGGCTTATCGACCAGATGTAGAAATATTTGAGCAGTACGAATTACCAGAGATAGAATTAGTCGTTCCGGTGACACCCGAAAACTATGTGCGGGCAGAAACCGATTGGAATTTCATGCGCCAACAGTCCGAAGCAGACATCAACACCTGGACGCATAATGACCGTGTCACCAAAGATAACCAGACCATTATCCGATCCAACGCGGATGTAGTGTATTCCCTGGCATTGGTTGACGTTTCCAAGGGTGCGACCCTTTCCATTCCAAAGCGCGAGAATGGCGCTCTTCAACTTATCCACTATATGGATGAGAATCATCTGACTCATGGTGTCATTTATGCTGGTGAGTCCGTGACGATTACCCCTGAGGACCTTACGGGTGGCGAATATGTATATATCCTTGCACGCACCAAAGTCAGTGACGACCTCGAAGAAACCAAGACTGCGCAAGCATCGTTGAATATCCAGGCCAATGCTTTGAGGCCATACCAAGGTAAAGGCTTTGATGCAGCTGAAGTAGAGGCGTTCAGGAATAAACTCATTAACGAAGTGTACAGCAAGGGTCTACCTATTGATGGGTCCAAGGCCTTTGGTGCGACACTAGATGATGTCAGCCCCGTCGACTACTACTACGCTTCTGCTTTGGGTTGGGGTGGATTGCCGCCTCAACATGCTCAATACACGCCGGCCGTGAAAGGACAAGGTTCCGCAGCTGAATGCCAGACTATTACTATTCCCAAGCCTAGCCTGGATTATTCCAATGGCGGTTTCTTCTCCCTGACAACCTACAATTCAGAGTCATGGGTCGGGTACGACAATTACCATATTGGCCATGACCGGATGAAGGACAACGGGGATGGAACTCTGACCATCGATTTTAACTGTGATACGCCATACTCGGTGACGGTAGGTAAGGGCTGGAACGGCACATTCCGTCTCTATAAACCAATCGATGTGCAGGAGATCAAGGGCTGGGTAAAAGAAGCAATGAATACCGGGATTGTCAATAAATAGAATGAAAGTTAGCAATCTAATGTAAGAGTTTATGCGTAGTGAAATAGTTTATACCGTAGCATGAAAATCGACCTTGCTTAGTTAGTTGTTCTGCAAGACAAAACTAAAATCTTGATAGTTATGGGCAAGTCGCGAAGTACATTGGCTCACAGGGCTGCCATAGTCGTCGAGTACAAATTAGTGATAGTGATCATGTGCGTGCTAATGCTTTTGGAGATCGTCATCTCCTCAGTTTAATAAATGGTCAGCAGTACCATCCGGACGGACAAATCTTATCTCTTGATTACGAGGCTGAAACCGAAGGTGATGCTGACTGGTATCTCTACGATGCAAACGAATTTGGTTTTGGTCTAGGTATTAATTATGGCTGGTAAGAAAATGTTGATTGAGATAAAGACTAAAAAAGGAGATTAAGGTGAATACACGCACAACACTTATAAGCGCATGTTTATTGTTCATAGTAGCAAGTAGCGGGTATGCGAAAGATAATTACCCCAACACAACGGCAAAAACTGAGTCTCCCATCGGTACCTTGGAGTATCAGGGGGGCTTTCCTACTCAATCTACGATTGATAAAGCCTTTGACCAACTGGACAGACAGAGGGCAACTCAGGCGTATCTCGAGTTCATGCCAATGACGTCCGTAAACGCAATATTTGAGGCTCATATCCGAGATTATGGCTGGAGATCCCCAAGTGATATTCAGATCTATGTTGAGCCTGGAGCTGGAAAAGTGGGTGCCATTGGGCTCACCTATAATACCGAAAGTGTTTATGCTTCGGCTCATACGGATCTTAAGAAGGACGGTCCGACAGTCGTTGAGGTTCCACCAAATGTACTCGGGGTTGTCGATGACAGCTGGCAACGCTGGTTGACAGACCTCGGAAATGCGGGTCGTGATAGGGGAAAGGGTGGCAAGTATCTGTTGCTTCCTCCCGGCTACGAGGGAACTGTGCCAGAAGGGTACTTTGTGGTGAAGTGTCCGACTTACCGTAACTGGGTAATGGTACGAGGTTTCGTGCAGGATACTGGTACCGGCGACAAGGCGTTGGACTATTATAGTAAGCGATTTCGTATTTATCCGTTGGCGACAGGGCCTCGTGAAGATGCACAATACACCAGTATGACTTTCAAGGATGGAAACACGACTCATCCCCGTGACGTTACATACTTCGATCTATTGAATCAGATTGTACAATATGAACCAGCTTCGGCTTTTACTCCCTATGAACTCGGCTTACTAAAGGCTTTAGGTATTGAGAAAGGTAAGGCGTTTTCTCCGGATACGCGCATGCAAAAGTTGTTGACTGAAGGTATTCAAATAGGTGAAGCCATTGCCAAGTCCAATGCTTATGCCAATCGCCTGGATGGAGTGCGTATTTATGATGATCGCAAGTTTGAATATCTGTTTGTTGGAGGTAAGCATGACTTTATGTCTGGTGATGCTCTTTGGATCGATGCTCGAACTCTGTTCCATTATGAAGCAATTGTAGTAACGCCTGCTATGGCCAGAAAGATGGTAGGAATTGGGTCCCAGTACCTGGCCGCTTATCGTGATTCGAACGACAATTTTCTGATGGGCGATAACGTGTATCAGTTGACTCTTCCCAAAAACATTCCGGCCAAAAACTTCTGGTCTGTTACGACATATCACCCTGATACACGTTCTCTATTACAGAATGGCCAGGCAAAACCCAGTATCAGCACCTATGACAAGCCTGATATGAATTCGGATGGAACCACGACGATCTGGTTTGCACCTGAAGCGCCTAAGGGCAAAGAGAAGAATTGGGTTAAAACAATTCCTGGTGAAGGATGGGAAATACTTCTTCGTCTTTATGGTCCTTTGGAGCCGTACTTCGATCAGAGCTGGAAACCGAATGATATCGTCAAGGTTAAATAGGAGATAGCTACATGAAGAAATTACTTCTATTAGTCGTATGCGGATTGTTTGCCGTTACCTCTAATGCCCATGCCGAAGAAAAGGATACCGGTGTTGGCAAGAACGGGGTTGCTCTCTTATCAAGCCCCACCTTTGAAAAAACGGGGTGCCGGTTGATATGTTCAACATCGTCCGCGCAGAAACAGCCAAGTACTTTGCAGAGGAGATTATTCTTTCGGGTGGTAATACCATGCGTCATGAGCGCACTGGGATAGATCTAAAGAATCAGACCGTAATCCGGTCTAACTTTGATCTTATTTATTCTTACGGTGTTTACGATGTATCGGGTGGCCTGGAAGTTAGCGTACATGCATACGACCTCTATCAAATTGTACAAATATTTGATGAAAATCAAGTGACCGTTGCGGTTGTTTATCCGGGAGATACAGTAAAGCTCTCACAGCAAGATGTAACCTTTGGGAATCATGTTTATTTGTTTATGCGCACTCAAAAGCGTACCGATGATGATGCCTAGCGATAGTAATGAACAGCATGAGATTGTTCGGGTTGCTGGCCTCCCTTACCTGAGAGTTGCATTGCCTCTTATTGATAGCAACCTTAAAACAGTAGGGGTTCTCAACAGCTTTTTTGCATATTCTGACGAAACAATTCAGGCTTTTCGGTCGCGAGGGTTGAGGGCGATGTTCAGCGCTTTTGCAATCGTTCTTTAACGACAGCTTTTCTCTATCCGGTTATTTTAAGGTTAACTCGACGTATCACCCAATTTTCGGTGCAGCTTCTCGATGCAAACCTAGACACTCTGGAAACCTTAGGAAGCGCTATTGCCCAGCGTGATAGTGATACGAATGCCCATAACTATCGGGTCACTATTTATGCCGTTGTATTGGCGAAGAGTTGAACCTCCCTAATCAAACCATGCGCACCTTGATCAAAGGATCCTTTTTGCACGATGTTGGCAAAATAGGTATTCCTGATGAAATTCTCCTGAAGCTAGGGAAACTCAATGACGAAGAATTTGAAATAATGAAGACGCATGTGGAGCAAGGCCGTGAGATTATTCAACGGTCAGCCTGGCTGCGCGATGCCATGGAAGTTGTTCTTTCTCATCATGAAAAGATAACGGGAGAAGGGTACCCTGGAGGCCAGGCTGGAGAAGGTATTCCAATTACTATTCGTATATTTTGTATTGCTGATGTGATTGATGCACTGACCTCGAAGCGGCCATATAAAGAAGCCTGGTCTTTTGAGGCGGCAATGGAAACATTGGAGGAGGGAAGCGGGTCTCACTTTGACCCGCAGTTACTACATGCCTTCAGTAAAGTTGTCAAACCTCTATATGATAAATACGGTGGGAAAGAAGAGATTTTCCAGAAAGAGTTGAGGGAAATTATCAAAAAGTATTTTCATGAAGGAATGCATGGCCTGGAGTACTGAGTGTAATGATTATGATTATTTATACTTTTGAATGGCTCATATAGTCGCAGGAGAAATGACTGAAGTAGCAAAGATATTAGTTTAAAGCCAAGTGGTGTGTTGTTAATGCGTCCCTAGACGCACGAAGCTACCTTGGGAGCAACTATAAATATAAAAATTAACCAGTCACTAATTTGGATAAAAGATGTATTTTGAACTATAAACTAGTAATTACTAAAATAAGATACAGGGAATTTTCCATGGCAATACTATTAAGATTACTCACCGTTATTATGACTGTTATAACCGTTGGCTGTGCTTCAAACTATGTTACAGAAGACCAGTATTCTGGATATTTATCAGACTATTCAAAACTAAAGGAAGTCGATGCCGCCAGTGGAGGTGAAACGCTACGTTGGGTGAGCGATAAGGTTGCTGCACAAGGCTTTCATTCAGTGATATTAGATAAAACTATTTTGTATCCGAAGCCTCAACCAACACCACAAGTTAGTGACATGCTTCTGAGTCAGTTTTCGTGGACAGTTGATAAGGCACTGGCCAGTTCAGCCAGTGGTTCATTTAAAGTTGTCACAGAACCTGGTGAAGGAGTATTACGTATTAAACCAGCCATAACAGGGGTCGTTCATAGTATGGAGGGTATGCAGCCTTTAGAAATTCTTCCGGTAGCGATGGTGATAGGTCTAGGGAAAGCAGCATTAGGTACTCGAGATCGTGATGTATCTGTATTTTTGGAAGTAGCAGTTCTGGATAGTCAAACAGGTGAGTTATTAGCAACAGCAGTGCGTAAAGGTGAAGGCGCACAGCTCGAAAATGACGAAGAGCAATTAAGTATCGTACATTTGGAGGAAATGGTTGCAAACTGGCAAGAAGATGCAACTGAAGTATTTAAAGGGCTGGCTCAATAGTTTTAGTTTTTAACATGAGTGGCTTTGCGTTTATCAAGGGTGAAATAAAACATAGGTTTGGTGTTTACCAAGCCTATGTTATAGGTCATAAGGTCTAATAATAATTGGCGGACTCTGCACCTCTTATAACAAAGTCTGACATTTTTTCAGGGGCAGGATAAATTTGAATAGATTTAATGTTATCTCGTGGGTAAAGCAAAACTGCGCCTTCAGATTCTACTGCAATATAAGGTTGGTTTAGTGCTTTTTCCATATGCCTGATTAGTAGCATTGGATCTTTCACTTGCTGAGGGAAATCGAAGGATACTTTACTGTCGTCTATAAAGTGTATGACCATATTCTTACGCTCTTCCATAGCATTCTCCTTATTTGATTTTGATGGCCAGATAATACTGGCTTACCAATTATAAGGTAGCTCTAATTGCTTGATCTTTCCAATACTAACTTGGGGAGGGGAGTTCAATATGATCACTTTTATACTTGTTAATATTAATCTTTCAGTTAGTCTTTTCTAGTGCCGGTTTCTAAGAACTAATATAAAAACGCTTTCTTTTTCAGGGACATGACATGAGAAAAATATATTCGATTCTAATTTTATCTATTTTGGCTCAGGCTTCTAATGCTGAGACATACAATGACTGTATTTTGTCAAAAATGGCTGGTGCTGATAATGACGATGCGGTTCAAACCATCAGGGAAACTTGTCAGGCAAGGGTTCAAAAGTCTAAGCAAGAAGGGGTTGAATCTGGAGCAATAAGTAAACGTTTCTTGGCTGAAAAACAAACCCAATGGAATCGCCATAGTATTACGGCACACAAACAAAATTATATTTTGCCTTACACTCATAGTAATAAAGTAAATCGTGGGCCCTATGCGTTTCAAAGTGATTGGGCTGATGAACTTAAAAGCTATGAAGCTAAGTTCCAACTGAGTATTAAGGTGCCACTAACGACTAACCCGATATTTACTGAAACTGATGGTTTGTATGTAGGTTTCACGCTTCAATCCTGGTGGCAGTTATATGCGGGTGAAATCTCAGCGCCTTTCCGTGAAACAAATTATCAACCTGAAATTTTTTACTTAACAGCCACTAATTGGCATCCATTTGGTGGTAGTACTGGGGTAATGATTGGTATGGAGCATCAATCAAATGGACGAACTCAGTTACTGTCACGAAGCTGGAATCGGGTATACACCAGCTTTATGTTTGAGAAAGATAATTTCGCTTTATCATTGCGCCCTTGGTATAGACTGAAAGAAGATGAAAAAGAAGATCCTAATGAGTCTGAAGGTGATGATAACCCGGATATAGAAAAGTACATGGGTCACTTTGAATTACGTTCTGCTTATCGGTGGAATGAGCATGAGTTAAGTATTATGGGTCGAAATAACTTGCGATCTGATAATTTTGGCGCGGTTGAATTGGGGTGGAGCTTTCCGTTAATGGGTCACTTGAAAGGTTTTATTCAATATTTTAACGGTTATGGCGAAAGTCTGGTTGATTACAACCATAATACTGAGCGTTTAGGTGTAGGACTATTATTGACTGACTTACTGTAATTGATAACTTAAACGAAAGCCACGCTAGAGGGCGTGGCTTTGTTGCTGTTCTTTCTTCGTTAAACGCTCTTGCTTTCTGGCTTCTGATCTTTCTTTCGCTTCCTCTATCAGCGAAATAAGAGCGGGGATCACAAACAAAATCAGCACGGTCGCATAAGCCAAACCAAAAGAAATACTCACAGCCATTGGGATCAAGAATTGAGCCTGTAGCGAGGTCTCAAACAATAGCGGCAAAAGGCCAGCTATCGTCGTCAGTGATGTGAGCAGTACGGCACGTAAACGTTGGCAAGAGGCGTCAACAATAGCTTGTTTGGCAGGTTGACCCTGTTCGCGTAGTTCACGATAGAAGGTGACCAAAATAATGGCGTCGTTGATAACAATGCCTGATAGGCCAAAAAAACCAAACCAAGAAAGCATTGTCAGATCCAGACCAAGCAGCCAGTGACCCAATATTGCGCCCGATACGCCTAAAGGAATCGCTAATAAAACAGCAAAAGGCCATGAATATGAGCCAAACACCCAGGCTAATATTATATAGATCAGCGTGAAGCCAATGATAGCGCCCATCATCATGTCTTGACCTGTCTGGGCTTGTTCTTCAGCGCGACCCTTAAGGTTCACTTTTAAACCGAATTCGGTACTGAGCTCAGGTAAGAATGTCTCACTTAACTCATCCACAATGATATTGGCATTGTTTTCGTTAGAGTCAACCGAGGCAGTTATATGCAAGCCTAATTTGCCTTCTGTATGACGCACCAGATCGAGACCTTTTCGGTCCGTGAGCTTGACGGCATTGCTGAGTTGTACCATCGCGCCACTGGGCGTAATGATAGGGAAGTTGTCTAGAGTTCTGGCATAGTTTCTTTCTTCATCTGGAAGCAGAATACGCACCTCTACTTCTTCATTTTCATCGTAGAAAACTTGTAGTAATTGTCCGTCAAACGCAGCGCGAAGCTGGCTGCCAACATCTGAAACGGTTAAACCAAGTGACTCACCAAGTGGTGTGAGTGAATATAAATACTGGTTCTTGCCAAAGGGTAGGTCATCTTGAATGTCTCGCACACCGACATAAGATTTTAACTTTGTGGCAACCGCTTCACCGGCCTGTTTAAGTATGCTGGGTTCTTGTCCTGTCAGGAAAATATCAATGTCTTTTCCAGGGGGGCCGCCTCTTGGGCTGGATATACTGAATTGTTCAATTCCGTCGGGTTCAATAATCTGCTCTTTCCAGGCGGTAATGAATTCAGGGTTACGAACTTCGCGCGCATCAGGGGTGAGTAGCTCAACATGTACTGAAGCATATTGTTCTCCGCTTGAAGTGTTTTGACCTCCATCAAAGCTAGCCTGATTAATTCTTAAAACGCTGTGTATGACTAAGCTATCATATTCTCCTATACGGCCTGACTGTCTGAAAGCTTCATTGGTCTGGTGAAGTGCTTTTTCCATATGAAGGCCAAACTGTCTGACTTTTTCAGGTGGTGTGCCAGAAGCAAACTTTACATTACCTAAAATAATGTGGCTTTCAGGTTGTGGGAAAAAGTCTGACTGTATTCGACCGGAGTTGATCAAAGTGATACTAACCCCAAGTATACCCAGTGATAAGGCGAGTATCACACCACGACTTTGTATCGATTTCTCGGCGAGAGGGCGAAATATATTATCTCTAAAGTGGTTAAAACCCCGGTCTAATTTATCTCGATAAGAGCCCGGTTCAATCGCTTTAAATGACTTTTTAAATGAGTGGTTCAAGTGGCCGGGTAAGATGAAAAAGCATTCAACAACCGAGGCAATGATCACACAGATAATAACTAAAGGGATATCGAAGAGGATATTGCCAATGATCCCACTGATCAACATTAAAGGTAAGAATGCAGAAATAGTCGTCAGAGACGAAGACAATACGGGCACGAACATGCGCCTTGCACCACCTTCAGCCGCTTTAAGAGGGTCTTCTCCATGACTGTAATGGGTGAGTGCATCTTCACCCACGACGATGGCATCATCGACAATAATCCCCAAAGCCATGATGAGTGCAAACATGCTGACCATATTGATGCTGCCGCCCATTAAGTATAATACTGCAAGCGTGCCCATGAATGAAACGGGGATCCCAATAGCCACCCAAAAAGCGACGCGACCATTTAAGAAAATAAATAGAATACTGATCACCAGTATTAATCCGCCTAAACCATTTTTGATTAACAGGTTAATACGATCTTCAATCAATATATAAGCTTCGTTATAGGCGTTTAGCTGTACGCTAGGCGGAAGTAAAGGCTGAGTCTCCTTTAACCAGGTATTGAGTGTTTCAGCAGCTTTTAAAGTGTCGGACGACTGGGTACGTAATACACGTAATAACACTGCAGGTTTATCTTGATAGAAAACTTCAACCTGGCTGGACTTATTACGTTTTTCAACCGTCGCTATATCGTCAAGTCGTAATCGGGTACCTGATTGCGTGGTGAGAATAGCGAGTTCTTTAAAGCCTTCTTCACTGCGACGTTGCTCGGTGCTTCTTAATTCTTTAGCAACTTCATCTTTGCCGCTGGTGCCTGCCGGAATATCCTGGCTGGCATTTCGAATAAATTGGCCTATTTGGGGTAAGGATAGTTGCAGGTTATTGATTTGTTCTTTGTTCACCTGAATCGCTATTTCTTGCTCAGGAAGTCCTGTGAAACTGACTTTTGCTACACCTCGGTCGAGTAGCTCCCGTTCAAACTGGTAAGCTAAAGAACGAAGCTCTTCGAGACTGGCACTAGAGGATAATATTAGTGTGGCGACATCTTCGTTCAATGATACTTTTGAAATTTCAGGGGTTTCAGAGTCCGAAGGCAGGTTACGAACTAGGTCGACAAATTCCTTCACCTGATCAAGCGCGAGGCCCATGTCGCTACCTTCATCGTATTCCAATACGATCACGCCCATGCCTCGATACGAGGTTGAGGTCATTTCTTTTACGTAATCAAGGTTACGTAGTTCTTGCTCTAAAGGGGTGATAATTGATTTGGCCACATCTTCAGCCGTTGCACCGGGCCATGCAACACGTGCAGTAATATAATCTGGCTCAAAGTTTGGTAAAAACTGAGTGTTCAGTTTAATTAGAGAGACAACACCTGCTAGTAGCAGAATGAGCATCAGTAGGTTCGCGGCCACTTTATGTTGTGCAAACTGACCAATTAAATCATTTTTGTGTTCGGATGGGTTCGCGTCGTTATGAAGTGAGCTCACTTTACTCACCTCTCGGCTTAACTTTTAAACCAGAAATGGCATTGGGGAGCTGCGTGGTCGTAATTATATCGCCTTCATTGAGTAGCTTGCTTTGAATGATGACGCGATCAAGGCCTGTTTCCAGAGAAAACTGTTTACCGAGTATGCTCACGGTATAAGACTGGATTCTACCGTCTTCAATACGATAAACCCGGTCTGAACCATAAATGGCAGAAAGTGGAAGGGTGGCAACGCCTTTTAAGGCGGGTAAGTTGACCTGGATTTGTAAGGAGCTATTAAGAACCAAATTACTTGTGGGTGCCGTTAGAGTGAAAGTGTTGGATACTTTATTCTCATCACTATCCATAGGGGTGAAAACGGCATCAACACCGCCTGTCTTTTCATTGGCCTGGCCAGATAGACGCTGAAGCTCAAGCGTATTGATTTCTCCATAACTCTCTGAAAATGCCTTGATACTTGTACCTTCTGCTAACGATGCTCTAACAAGCGAAACATAGCGGTCTGGAATTTGTGCGCGGACTTCCATGTTAGACCTATCATATAAAGACACAAGCGCTTGCCCTACTTGTACACGCTCACCCGGGGCAACACTTACCAAGGTAATCACGCCATCAAATGGTGCTTTAATCAAGGTACGCTCGCGATCAATCAGAGCGTCATTTAAAGCTGTTTTTGCTCTAGCCAAACGTGCTTTTAACTGATTTAAACGACTAGGATGGTCAGCAATATTTAACTTACGCGCATTTAGTGACAAAGCTTGTTGGGCACGTTGAGATTCTGCGCTATCGTAGCGTTCTTGGGCGATCAGTTTTGACGCTTGAAGTTTAGCCTGACGTTTCACCCCTTGTTCTGCGATGACTAGTAAACGTTGTTCTTCATGGAGTGAGGCAATATCTGACTCATATCGATTGTTTTCAGAAAGCATCTGCGCTTCAAGCTCAGTCACATCGGCTTGTTTTTGGATGATTAAAAGATTGATTTCTCTGGTGTCCAGAGTAATAAGAGTATCACCCTGGAGAACAAACTGTCCGTCACGAACGGGTACGTTGATGACATCTGCGGAAATGGCAGCACTTAACATCGAATTGAAAGGCGATTCAACGTGCCCTAATAAATGTATCTGAGGGCTAGCTTCACCTAAATGCAAGGCTTCAGTTTGAACTAGCCACTCCTTCTCTGTGGTTTCTTTTTTGGGGGGAGTGGGCTCTGTAAGCTTGAGCAGTGTGATAATTAATGCGGCGATGCCCAGAATAACCAAGGGTAAAAACCATTTGTGCTTTTGATGCAGGGTTTTAAAAGGGGCCATAAATTATTCCAGGTGATTCATAGTTATTACGAAAGTTTTTACACGTATTATTTAAAACGCTTTTAACGAACCCTCGTGGCATGGTTAATGTGTTGGTTTACATTGATTCTTTATATGTATGGTTGACATATACTAAATTTGAAAATCGCCCCAAAGCCATTGAAGAATACTTAAGCAAGCAACTGGCGCAGTTTCTGTTCGCATAACGCGAGGCCCAAAGGTGCTTGAAATATAGGAGGACTGGGTGGCAAACTCAATTTCAGTCTGGCTTAACCCTCCCTCTGGCCCGATCAATAAATTAACATGTGTGGGTGTCGTTTGGATATCACTCAATTTTTGAGTGTCTCTATGATGAAGTACTAACGATAAGCCCTTGTCTTTATTTTGCTGCACCCAGTCATTAATGTTAGCAACCGGGTGGATCACTGGAATACACGCCCGGCCACATTGTTCTGCTGCACTGATAGCGACTTGCTGCCAATGTTTTAAGCGCTTTTCTGCACGCTCTGCATTGAGCTTTAATTCGCAGCGTTCGCTGGTAAGTGGCGTGATTTCATTGATGCCTAATTCGGTGCTTTTTTGAATCACATAATCCATCCGGTCGCCACGTGACATAACCTGGCCTAAGTGCGTATGTAACTTGGATTCACTTAAACCCGCTTCAGCATGTGTTGTTTGTATAACGACAGATTTTTTGTTTGTTTGTACTATCGTAGCGGGGTAAAACGAGCCTGAGCCATCAAATAAGCGTAAGTTTTCACCGGCCTTCATACGTAGTACTTTTACGATATGTTGCGCTTCTTTTTCATTAAGCGTGAGTTCAACATTTTCAGAAAGTAAGGTTTCAGTATAAATTTTTGGTACGCGCATTAAGCCACTATAAAGTAGGGAGTTGTGGATGTAGAAAATTGTGTCTTATTATGAATAAAGCGGGTGGAAGCGTCTATCTAGAAATGTGTAAATTGTGTGTAAATGTGTGTTCTGTGTAGGGAATAATCAAAACCGAATTTGTTCTTCATCACTCAGACCAAGGTTGTCCCAGATTTTTAAATTTGGTTCAGCTTGATTCAAGGTGTAAAAGTGAAGTCCGGGAGCGCCAGCGGTTAAAAGTCGTTCACACATATTCGTAACGACTTCCTCACCAAACTTTTTAATGCTATCGATATCATCGCCATAAGCTTCTAGTTGTTTTTTAACCCAACGCGGAATTTCTGCACCACACATATCGCTAAATCTAATTAGGCTTGTGTAATTGGTGATCGGCATAATGCCGGGTACGATAGGGATATCTATTCCCATTTTTTCCGCCCGTTCTACAAAATAAAAGTATGCATCAGCATTATAAAAATATTGTGTAATGGCGCTATTAGCACCGGCATCCACTTTCTTTTTAAAGTTAAGTAAGTCTGCTTCAGCTGATTCTGCTTGAGGGTGAAATTCAGGGTAGGCTGCTACTTCAATGTTAAAGTGCTCACCGCTGTGCTGACGAATAAATTCAACTAACTCATTGGCATATCTAAGTTCACCAGCAGAGCCCATTCCGGAAGGAAGATCGCCTCGTAGAGCAACAATTCGGTTTATGCCATTATCTTGGTAGTGGCTTAGCAGCGCTGATATGTTTTCAAGCGTGGAACCAACACAGGAAAGATGGGGCGCGGTTGAAATCCCTTGGTCTTGTAACTTAAGAACGGTATCAATGGTTCGTTCTTGAGTGGAGCCACCAGCACCATAGGTCACAGAGAAAAAGTCCGGCTTTCGACGTGCAAGTTCATCTCTGACAGTTTGTAGTTTTTCCATACCTGCTGGTGTTTTAGGTGGGAAAAACTCAAAACTAAAACGACGCTTGAATTGTTTCTGGCTGTTCATCTTTGTTTCCAAGAATTTTTAGGGTAGCGGTCAGCGACCTACATGCTGACATTGTGCTGAGCATGTAGGTCGGAATAAATTCCGACCTACATTCAACACCCAGTTAAATCATTAGTATTTATAAGACTCAGGCTTATAAGGGCCTTCAACTGCAATGCTAATGTACTCTGCTTGTTCTTCGGTCATTTGAGTAATAACACCGTCAAAGCCTTCAACCATGTCTCGAGCAACTTCTTCATCTAGCTTCTTAGGAAGCACTTTCACGTACAGGCTGTCTGACTTTTCACCTTCAAGTAAATTGGCAAATTTACGTTCGTATAAATAAATTTGTGCCAGAACCTGGTTTGCAAAAGAACCATCCATAATGCGCGAGGGGTGACCTGTTGCGTTGCCTAAATTCACTAAACGACCTTCTGATAATAAAATCAGGTGATCATTTGTCGGCTTATCACGATAGATTTTGTGAACCTGAGGTTTAACTTCATCCCACTCCCAGTTTTTACGCATGTAAGCAGTGTTAATTTCGCTGTCAAAGTGACCAATGTTACAAACAACTGCACCGTTCTTTAGAGTTTGAAGCATGAATTCATCACATACATCAACGTTACCTGTCGTTGTGACGATTAGATCAGTGCTCGCCATTAAGGTTTTATTAATACCATCTAGGCTGCGTTTATTGATACCACCAATATAAGGTGAAACAACTTCATAACCATCCATGCAGGCTTGCATCGCACAAATTGGATCAATTTCAGAAACACGAACAATCATGCCTTCTTGGCTTAATGATGCTGCAGAACCTTTACCAACATCACCATAACCGATTACTAATGCTTTTTTACCGGCTAACAAGTGATCAGTACCACGCTTGATCGCATCGTTTAGGCTGTGACGACAACCGTATTTGTTGTCATTCTTTGACTTGGTCACAGAGTCGTTAACGTTGATTGCCGGAACCTTTAATTCACCTTTTTCGAGCATGTCTAACAAACGGTGAACGCCCGTTGTTGTTTCTTCCGAGATACCATGAATGCTATCGAGCATTGCAGGGTATTTACTGTGAACCATTTCTGTTAAGTCACCACCGTCATCAAGAATAATGTTGGCTGGCCAAACTTTATCACTACCTGTTTCAGCAAGAATCGTTTGCTCGATACACCATAAAAACTCTTCTTCAGTTTCGCCTTTCCAAGCGAAAACAGGGATGTTTGCAGCAGCAATCGCCGCAGCAGCATGATCTTGAGTAGAGAAAATGTTGCACGAAGACCAACGTACTTCAGCGCCTAGATCGATTAATGTTTCGATTAATACGGCAGTTTGAATGGTCATGTGAATACAACCCATGATCTTCGCATCGGCTAGAGGTTGGCTTGCTTTATACTTGCGACGTAAAGCCATTAGTGCTGGCATTTCACCTTCAGCAATTTCAATTTCTTTACGGCCCCATTCAGCCAAACTCATATCTGCAACTTTATAATCTGTAAAACTCATTACTTTATCCTCTTGTGCAGAGTGGATAATGCCACCCTGCGTTTTAATTCAGTTTGATTTCTTAAAGGCCAGCATCTGCTTTTAATGCTGCGGCTTTATCTGTTTTTTCCCAAGTAAATTCAGGCTCAGTACGTCCGAAGTGACCATAAGCTGCTGTAGCGCGATAAATTGGTCGACGTAGATCAAGCATATCGATAATACCTTGTGGGCGAAGGTCGAAATGTTGACGAACAAGTTCTGCAATTTTGGTTTCCGGGATTTTGTTAGACCCAAAAGTGTTGATTGAAATGGACGTTGGTTCAGCAACGCCTATTGCATAAGATACCTGAATTTCACATCGATCAGCTAAGCCAGCCGCAACAATATTTTTTGCAACATAGCGAGTCGCATAAGCTGCTGAACGGTCTACTTTTGATGGGTCTTTTCCTGAAAATGCACCACCGCCATGACGCGCCATACCGCCATACGTATCAACGATAATTTTACGACCCGTTAAACCACAGTCACCCACTGGACCACCAATAACGAAATTACCTGTTGGATTAATATGGTAGAGCGTATCGCTGTGCAGCCATTCAGCTGGTAATACAGGCTTTACAACTTCTTCCAATACTGCTTCTCGAAGATCTTTTAATGAAATATCTTCGTCATGCTGTGTCGATAATACAATGGCATCGATAGCAACTGGCTTGCCGTTTTCGTAACGTAAGGTTACCTGACTTTTTGCATCAGGGCGCAACCAAGGTAAAGTACCGTCTTTACGCAGTTTTGCCTGTCGTTCAACCAAACGGTGCGAATAAAAAATTGGCGCTGGCATTAATACTTCTGTTTCATTGGTTGCATAACCAAACATCAAGCCTTGGTCACCCGCGCCTAAATCTTTGCTGTCACCTTCATCAACACCCATTGCTATATCGGCAGACTGCTTACCTATTGCATTGAGTACTGCACATGATGCACCGTCAAAGCCAACATCTGAGCTGTTATAGCCAATGTCTAAAATGACTTCACGAATCAAATCTTCAAGGTCAATATAAGTACTGGTTCGAACTTCGCCAGCTACGATTGCCATACCGGTTTTAACCATTGTTTCAACCGCAATACGGGCGTTCGGGTCATCTTTGATGATGGCGTCGACAACTGCATCTGAGATTTGATCTGCCATTTTGTCCGGATGGCCTTCAGAGACGGACTCCGAGGTAAATAGAGAATATTCGCTCATAGTTTTATCCTGTTATAAAAGAGGCTGTGCCTTGTTTGAGTTTAAATTGAGATTGCTTAATTTTTGCGTGCTTGGTCTTATAAATTTACGTAATTGCACCTGAAAACCATTACGTAAACCCATATAAACGCTTTTAATTTCTTGAAAACCTGTTCGCTCAGCCCAAGTGCTTAGTTCTTGTGCTTCAAAACCTAACCAAAGGTCCCCGCAGCTTTCTCTTGACCACTCTTGATCGTGGTGAGAGAGGTCGCAAACAATAAATACGCCCTCTGGTTTTAACATGTCGAAAACATCATTAAATATTTGGGCTGGAGTAGGGACGTGGTGTAACACCATATTCATAACAACTGCATCTACCTTTTGCTGTTGAGCCTTAAAATCTTTGGTATCACCTAAATAAAATTGAACATTTGTAATGCCTTCTTTTGTGGCAAAGGCCTGTGCTTTATTTAGCATGCTTTCAGAGTTATCAAGCGCAATGACTGTTTCAAATGCGGCGCTTAACGGCTTTAGAAATAAACCTTCACCGGGTCCTACTTCTATAATGCTTGCCGTCGTGGAAAAACTGGTTTTTGATAATAACTCGAAGCAGGCAGTGGCATATTGCTCATGGTTAGCAATTAACTCTTGTTGCTCTTGAAAACGTTCTGTATTTTTTGCAAAAAAAGCTTGGGATTGAATAGCGCGCTTTTTTTGAATACTGGTAATTTGTATTGCTAACTCAGGGTTGAGTGGAAAACGGTCAATTAATTCAAATAACTGTTCAATCGCATATTGGTCATGATTAGTTTGAGGGATGAATGGCCGGCGATAAAAAATGGCATTACCTTCTCGTTGCGTTTCGACCAATCCCTCTTTACTTAATACTTTAAGGTGGTGACTCATGCCTGATTGTTTGGTGCTGAAAAGCTGAGTTAATTCTAGTACACCAAAAGTATCACATTGAAGGACTTGTAATATTTGGACGCGCAGTGGATCACCACAAGCCTTCAGTAGCTGGCTGAAGGTTTGCACATCAAGTGTGTTTTGCCTGCGATTTTCAGTGGGCGAAACTGTTTGAATAGGCAGCTTGGTTGTTTTCGACATTTTTAAGAGTATATCAAGAAATTTCGATATAGCAATTCTATATCAATATATTTTGATATAGTTTTTAGCTGCTAGAAAAATGTTGCTTCACTTTTCTGATTTGAAAGATGCGGATCATATTATTCAACAAAGACACCTGATATCTATTAGGTTTTGGGGCGTATTTGATTTTTAAGTTTACTTATTTGAATTCAGTACTTCGTATAAACCTTCTAGTACCGTGCCAAGCTCTTGCTCTAACTCATCTACGCCACCTTTGAGTTTGTCTAATTTTTCGCTGGCTTCGTAAGCTAAGCTCATGAGTTGTTCTTCTTGATCCTCATCTAATCCAAGTGAAAAGAGTTTCGCTTCCAGCTCTGTAATCATGTCGAGCATAACGGATCTGGTTGTTGAGTCATGTTCGGCTAATTTATGTGTCAGTACTTTAACTTGCTCCTCTGTCATTTTGATAATGCGGCTTAATACGTCTATTCGTTGATCAGTAAGAGATAGGCTCTTTTTTATAGTTAGTAATCGGCCATCACAAATACTTGATAAAACCATTAAGTGATCTTTAAGGCGTCCATAACGGCTGTCGTCATCAATTGGCATGTCGTTTATGAGGAGTCCCATTGAGTTGCTTCGAACCATTGTACGGACACCAATACTAACAATGCTGTCTTTCGAATTCTGAAATTTGGTGAGTACCCGGGCTTCCATTGAATCTTTGGTGCAGTTGATATAGTGAGTGGGATTACCATAAATAACGGCTGCGGAGGAAAGGCCAAACCCTTGCGCTATTTCGCAGAATCGTTCTCCGATCCCTTCGAGACTTGTGACATTTTGAGAAGATTTAACAAACTCAATGATTTGTCCTAGCTCGCTACTTGATGTCATCGCCTCCATGGCAACTTTCATTGCATCATTTGCGCTTTCTTTTGCTTGTTTGAATTCGTTCTGGTGTGAAAGGCAATCGTCTATTTTGCTTACTAATAGCTCAGGATCAATGGGTTTTGTAACGTATTCGTTCCCCCCTGCTTCAAATCCGGCCAGGCGTTCCTCTACATTGTCCATTGCCGAGACAAAAATAATGGGCAGAATAGCTGATTTTGTATGTTTTCTCAGTTCAGTACACACTTCATAGCCAGTCATGCCCGGCATGTTTACATCTAAAAGAATAAGGTCCGGGGGGGACTTTTCGACTAGTTCAAGGCAGGCAGAGCCTGAATCGCAACTGATAATGTTAAAATCATCTTCCAGAATCATTTGTAACAGTGTTCGATTGGACTCTAGATCATCTACTACCATGATTGTTTTATCAGACATTCATATTACCTGTTCTTTTAAAAACCAAGAGGAAATTAATGCTTTGTGTTTGGAATTATAAATATAAAAATAGCACATAAATTCCAGATTGCTGCTTGTTTGTATATTTCTTGACAGTGTGAGAAATTCAACCATGCTATTAGTTGAGTGTGGTGATTAATTAAGGAATATGAAAGTTAAATGGCTGGTGCAGAAATAACAAACAAGGATGAGGGCGGATATGAGCGCTTGCTTTTTGAATCCGTTTTTCAGGTTATTCCAGATCTGTTCTTTTTAATGTCATCTGACGGCACTATTCTTGACTATAAAGCAGGCGATCTAAGCAAGTTATACCTGCCTCCCGAAGAATTTATTGGGCGACGAATGCAGGATGTCCTGCCTGATCATACTGCTGATATTTTTAATGATAATATGGAACTGCTTTGTTGTAGTGGTGGTGTGCATACTTTTGAATATGAGCTCGAAACGCCATCTGGAATAAATCAATTTGAAGCGCGCCTTAGTTGTTTGTCTAACTGTTCTCAAGTTGTTGCAATGGTTCGAGATGTAACAATACGAAAAAAACAAGAAGATGAAATTTTACATCAGGCCCACTTTGATACTTTGACTGATCTACCTAACCGTTTTTTAGCTTTAGATCGCTTGTCTCAAACAATCAATGAAGCTTCCCGCTGTCAAGCGATTTTTGCGGTGCTGTTTTTGGATTTAGATGATTTCAAGAAAGTGAATGACTCTATGGGGCATGAGGTAGGGGATAAGCTATTAATCGAGGCATCGAATCGATTACGTGGTGTGATAAGAAGTACCGATACTGTCGGCCGATTAGGTGGGGATGAGTTTATGGTTTTGCTGCCAAGCTTGACGGGCGAGCAAAGCGTACAAAGTGTCGTGAAGTCAATACTGAAGGAGTTTAGACAACCTTTTAGGATTGATGCTCGTGAAATGTTAATGACGGTGAGTATTGGTATTGCCACTTATCCCGAAAACGGAGTGGATAGTTCACAGTTGTTACGTAATGCCGATTCAGCGATGTATCATGCTAAAGGTTTAGGTCGGAACACCTATTCATTTTTTACACGTTCAATGAATCAGGCTCTGGCTCGACGGATTGAAATCGAGGAGCAGATTCATGGTGCGCTAGAGCGTTGTGAGTTTGAAGTTTATTATCAGCCTCAAATTGAGATAAAAAATGGGCTGGTAATTGGTGCTGAGGCATTACTGCGTTGGAATAATAAAGTGCTTGGCAATGTTCCCCCGGATGAATTTATTCCAATTGCTGAGCATACTGGCTTAATTGTTCCGATTGGTTTATTTGTGTTGAGGGAGTCATTAAAAACGCTATCTCTTTGGCAGGAGTCGGTCGGTAAAGATTTAAGAATGTCAATAAACCTTTCGCCTTGTCAGTTCCGTGACCCTAATTTGGTGAGCGATATAAAAAAGATTGTTGTCGAATACGGTATCGAAACAGAGTGTCTGGAGCTTGAAATCACTGAAGGTGTATTGATGAGTGGTCATTCTTATATTGATGAGGCTTTAAAGGAGCTAACCAGTGCTGGTATCTGTATTTCGATGGATGACTTTGGAACAGGTTATTCATCTTTAAGTTATTTGCGTCGTTATCCATTTGATGTGCTAAAAATTGATCGTACTTTTGTAAATGATATTTTAACTGATTCGGCTGATAGGGAGTTGATTGTTGCGACGATTTCGATGGCTCATGCCTTGAGTATCAAAGTTGTCGCGGAAGGGGTTGAAACAAAAGAGCAGTTGCAGATACTTAATAATTTATCGTGTGATTATGCTCAGGGTTATTATATTAGTAGGCCGGATACGAAAGAGGCTTTACTCGCTAATGCTAGAAAAATATGTTTTGGTGAAACCTAATCTTTGTATATTTAGTTATACTTACTTAAAGCCCAGGCGACATGCTCTTGTACAACAGGAGAGGTGTGTTTAGTCTTTTCTTGTAATGCCGCTTCAATTTCGGGTGATTTTGGGGCATTTCCTAAAGCAATAGCAATATTGCGTAGCCATGATTCATAACCTGCCCGGCGAATTGCTGAGCCTTCCGTTTTTTGTAAGAAAGTGTCTTCACTCCAGCCAAACAACTCTAATAAACTGCTGTCGTCGAGCTTGTGGCGAGGTGTGAAGTCAGATTCTTTACTGGGTTTGCTAAACCGGTTCCAGGGGCAAACTAGCTGGCAATCATCGCAGCCAAAAATACGGTTTCCCATTTTACTTCTTAGTTCAACGGGAATGCTGCCTTTGAGTTCAATAGTGAGGTAAGAAATACAGCGTCGGCTATCTACAATATAAGGTCCTTTGAATGCACCGGTGGGGCAAACATCTAAGCAGGCTGTGCATCGTCCGCAGTGTTCTTTTTCATATGGGGCATCAAGAGGAAGCGGGAGGTCGGTATAAATCTCACCTAAAAAGAACCAGGACCCTGCGCTACGATTGATAATCATGGCGTTTTTGCCAAACCACCCCAAGCCCGCTTTTTGTGCAAATGCACGTTCAAGTACCGGAGCGCTGTCGACAAAAGCTCTAAATTGGTAGCTGTCTGCTTGTTCGCGAATAAACTGAATAAGCTTTTTTAATCTTGAACGAATTAATTTGTGGTAATCACGGCCTAATGTATAACGTGAAATATAAGCTTTATTGGGTTTATTTAGTTGTTCTTGAGGTGAATGGGGGTCTGTAAAGTAATCCATCCTAAGCGAAATGACGCGTAGTGTGCCCTCAATTAGTTCATCGGCTTGCCAGCGCTTACTGCCATGTTTTGCCATGTAATCAAGCTCGCCATGATGTCCCGCTTCTAGCCATTCTTGATAGGGGCCAATATGTGCCGATAAATCGGTGTCAGTGACGCCAAGTTGCTGAAAACCAAGCTCATTTGCGAAGGTCTTGATTTTTTGCAACAAAATTGAAGCATCTTCGACTGAAAGGGTATCTTGCTTATTTGTCATGTGCCGTGAATAACTTGGAATGTTTTGCTATGCTTAACAGATAGCTAGCTTTAATTGTTAATAGCGATTCTAGTTTATTTTTACATGTTTAGTTTTGGGATCTCGTGAATCAGACCTATTGTATCGAATTACCTGGGGAAAGCGCTACTCTTACATTAGGGAAAGCTTTGTCGGAGATGATCGAAAAGCAAGGTAAGCCTTTAGTAGTGATTTTTTTACTGGGTGACTTAGGTATGGGTAAAACTACCTTGAGCCGAGGAATTCTGAACGCATCGGGTTACCGGGGGAATGTAAAAAGTCCGACCTATACTTTGGTTGAGCCTTATGAGTTAGAAAAAAGGAATTTATTTCATTTCGACTTATATCGCTTAGGTGAACCAGAAGAGCTGGAGTTTATGGGTATACGTGATTATTTTGAGCAGCCAGCTATGGGTGAGAAGCCTTCTATCTGTTTACTTGAATGGCCAGAAAAGGGTGGGGATTACTTGCCTGATCCGGATTTTATGGTAGAGCTAAAACTTAAAACGAATACAAACGGTAGCCAAAATAGCATCGGCCGAACTGCGGAAATTGAAGTGTTGAATAAAGAACTTGAAACAGGCATGTCAGCGTTAATTAGCCTTCTTACCCAAAAAGGTATTACATGCAAATAAGATCAATGTTTTTCACAAAACTGATTGCCGCAATATTTTGTATATTGTTTTCGAGTATGGCGGTGTCTGCGCAAACGAAAGTGACAAATGCTCGTTTGTGGGAAGCACCAGATCATACGCGCTTAGTACTTGAGTTATCGAAAGCTGTTGAGCATAAAGTCATGGTTTTATCTAACCCTGATCGCTTAGTGCTAGATATTAAAAATGCATCGAAAAAATCTCGCTTCGATAGCTTGGACTTTAGTCATTCACCCATAAAATCAATTCGTAGTGCGCGTAGAAATAAGCATGACTTACGTATAGTTTTGGACCTCAAGGAAAAAGCGAAACCTAAAAGCTTTCTTTTGAAGTCCAATGACAAATATGGTGATCGCTTAGTGATCGATCTTTACCCGCAAGCAAGAAAGCAGTCGGCCAAAAAAGAAGTTCACAAGAAAACAATTCAAAATACAATCTCTCAAAAGCGGGATATTATTGTAATGATTGATCCTGGTCATGGTGGTGAAGACCCAGGCGCCATCGGGCCTAATCGTCTAAAAGAAAAAATGGTGGTTTTAGCGATTGCTAAAGAGCTTAAAAAACTGGTTAATGCCAAAGATGGTTATAAAGCTTATTTAACGCGTAGCAGTGATTACTATATTGGCTTACGCAAACGAACCCATTTGGCAAGAAAGTATAAGACTGATTTGTTTGTATCCATACACGCTGATGCATTTATTAAATCACAAGCAAATGGTGCTTCGGTGTATGCAGTGTCTAATCGCGGTGCGACCAGTGAGGCAGCACGATGGTTAGCAAAGAAAGAGAACTCTGCTGACTTAATGGGCGGTGTTGGTGGCGTAAGTCTTGAAGATAAAGGCGATGTGCTGGCAGGGGTGCTGTTGGATCTATCTACTACGGCTAGTTTAAAAGCTAGTTTGAGTGTTGGTGATCGTGTTCTTCGCTCAATGGGCGGAGTTGCAAGACTTCATAAACGGCAGGTTCAGCAAGCAGGTTTTGTGGTGCTAAAATCACCTGATATTCCATCGATTCTGGTTGAAACGGGGTTTATTTCGAACCCTAAAGAGTCTCGCCGCTTGAAAACGAAAAAATATCAAAAGCAAATAGCTAAAGCGGTCCAGAAAGGTTTAACACGTTATTTTGAAAACTCACCACCACCTGGAAGTCTGCTGGCATGGCAGAAAGAAACTGCAAATAAATTTGCTAGATATGTCGTTAAGAAAGGCGATACACTTTCACATATCGCAATGAAAAACGCTGTTACAATCAAGAAATTGCGTGAACTAAACAGCCTTCGATCTGATAATGTCTGGATTGGTCAGCGTCTGCGTGTTCCTTCTTCTTAATGTGTAAAAAAAGTATTATCATGCTGTTTTAATCCCTCTGTCTATTATTCACCGAAACTCACTTGTATGGCTCAAATTCATAAACTATCAGCTCGTTTGGCAAACCAGATTGCAGCGGGTGAAGTCGTTGAACGTCCTGCTTCTGTTGTAAAAGAGTTGCTTGAAAATGCGCTTGATGCAGGCGGACGAAAAATCTCAATACAAGTTGAATCGGGTGGTGTTAAGCGTATACAGATTCGTGATGATGGAGAAGGTGTAGAAAAGGATGATTTGCCTTTGTCTCTCAGTCGTCATGCTACGAGTAAGATCGAATCACTCGACGACCTTGAAGCTGTAGCCACTTTAGGGTTTCGTGGTGAAGCTTTAGCCAGTATCAGCTCTGTATCCCGTTTGGTGTTAAGTTCTAAAACCGAGAAGGCGACTCAAGGTTGGCAGGTCGAAACTGAAGGTCGGGAAATGGACGCCAAGTTGAGTCCTGTTGCGCATAACCGTGGGACAACGGTTGATGTGAGAGATTTATTTTTTAACACTCCCGCGAGGCGTAAATTTCTTCGTACTGAGAAAACGGAATTTGGGCACTTGGAAGAAGTGGTTAAACGGCAAGCTCTCAGTCGTTTTGAGGTAAGTTTCGAATTAACTCACAACCACAAAACAGTGCACCATCTAAGAGCAGCGCCAACATTGCGTGATAAAGAGCAGCGAGTTGCATCGTTATGCGGTAAGCCCTTTATGGAAAATACCGTTCAAATTGACGTAGAGGCAACCGGGCTTAAATTATGGGGCTGGGTTGCATTGCCTACATTCTCAAGAAGTCAGGCTGACCTGCAGTATTTCTATGTGAATGGTCGGGTGATTAAAGATCGCTTGGTAACGCATGCGGTTAAGCAAGCGTACCGTGATGTTTTATATCATGGTCGGCATCCGGCTTTTGTTTTATATCTTGAATTGGATCCTGCATTGGTTGATGTGAATGTTCATCCGACAAAGCATGAAGTTCGTTTTCGTGATGGTCGAATGGTGCATGACTTTATTTTTAGAAGTTTACATAAGGCCTTGGCAGATCTTCGCCCTGAAGATGTTGTTAGTGCGCAGGATGCATCAAGTACGATGGCGTTTTCATCGTTACCACCAAATTTGCAAGCAATGCAGGGGCGGGGGGCTGAACCGTTAATGACTCCGAGCTACGGCCCTCAGTCTGCCATGACTTTAAAGTCACCACCAACGCCGCTTGAAGTGCAAGATACATTAAATCAATACAAAGCGCTGCATCCGGATTCAGCAAGCCCATCTAGCTTGCAGGCGGGAGGGCTGAGTGAATTTCCCGTTAACGGGGTGTCGCATGAAGAGGGAAATGAGCACCCATTAGGTTTTGCTGTCGCTCAATTGCATGGTGTTTATATTCTGGCTCAAAATTCAACAGGCATGGTGGTGGTTGATATGCATGCTGCCCATGAACGAATTAGTTATGAGCGCATGAAGACTGCTTTCTATGGGGCAGGTATTCAGGCGCAGCCTTTATTAGTGCCTATGGTTCTCGCTGTTAGTCAAAAAGAAGCGGGAGTAGCGGAAGAATGTGGCGAAGAGCTATTAAAATTTGGTTTGGTTCTGGAGCGCTCAGGTCCAGAGAATATTACTGTCAGACAGGTTCCAGTTATTCTACAGAATGTCGATGTGGATTTACTTATTAGGGACTTGCTGAGTGATATGATTACGCACGGTTATTCAGATCAGCTGGAGGCAAAAGCGAATGAGTTGATGTCAACGATGGCTTGTCACGGCTCTGTTCGAGCAAACAGAATACTCACGATACCTGAAATGAACGCATTATTACGAGATATGGAAGCCACTGAGCGAAGTGGGCAATGCAATCACGGTCGTCCAACTTGGACTGCTTTGTCGATGCAGGATCTGGATAAACTATTTTTAAGGGGGCGCTAATGAGTATCGACGCTCAGCCAAAAGCTATTTTTTTAATGGGTGCTACCGCAGCGGGAAAAACAGATTTAGCGGTTGAACTGACAAAAAATCTCCCCTGCGATATTGTGAGTGTTGACTCTGCTCTTATTTACAAAGGGATGGATATTGGCACAGCTAAACCCAGTGCCGAGGTGTTGGCTGAAGCGCCACACCGCTTAATTGATATTATTGACCCTTCTGAAAGTTACTCTGTTGCACAGTTTTACCAAGATGCTTTAAATGAAATGAACGCTATTTCTTCAGCGGGCAGGGTGCCCTTATTGGTTGGGGGGACGATGATGTACTTTCGTATTTTAAGTGAAGGTATCGCAGCGTTGCCGTCGGCAGACGAAAATGTACGAAAGGTTATTGTCGAAGATGCTAAAAATTATGGTTGGCCATACGTTCATGCTCAGTTAACTGAAGTCGACCCAGAGGCGGCGGATAGAATCAAGCCCACTGACCCTCAGCGTCTACAGAGAGCATTAGAAGTGTATCGCGTAAGTGGGAAAACTATGACTCAACTTTGGGAGGCGCAAAAAAATCCTACTGGTAAACAAGGGCATTCCGATTACACTGAGCTAGATAGTGGTCTACCGCCCGTACCCTATAACATAACGAGTTTGGCGATTGGTCCAACAGATCGCGTGGTATTACATAAGCGCATTGAGCAGCGTTATCATCTGATGCTAGAAGCTGGTTTTATTGATGAAGTTAAAAAGTTTCATGGTGCGGAGTTGATGCATGCTGATTTGCCATCGATGAAATGTGTAGGGTACAGGCAAGTGTGGGACTATTTAGATAATAAACTAGGCTATGATGAAATGGTTGAGCGAGGAATTATCGCAACTCGTCAGTTAGCTAAACGGCAATTAACATGGTTGCGTCGTTGGCCAAATTTGCACCAACTTGAAACAAATGATTCAAAAGTGCTGGCTAAAGCCTTAGAAATCGTTGAAAATACCGCGTATTAAGACTTGGCTCACGTTTTATTGTATTTCAATGAGTTAATGCTGGTGTTTCAGGTAAGATGATCGCAGTGTATTAAAACGTATAATTAAGTTGATTAAAAAATAAGCTTACGGTGTTTAGATAAAAAAGTTTGAACATAAAAAGTTAAGCAAAAGTTTATAAAATTATAAAGTTAAGCTATCAGGAGAAAATTACATGTCTAAGGGCCATTCATTGCAAGACCCATACTTAAACGCATTAAGAAAGGAGCGTATTCCTGTTTCTATCTTTCTTGTGAATGGTATTAAGCTACAAGGGCAAATTGAATCATTTGATCAATTTGTTATATTGCTAAAAAATACTGTAAGCCAAATGGTTTACAAACATGCTATTTCAACAGTTGTGCCTGCGCGAAATGTTCGTGTTGTTTCTCCGGTAGATGAGTCAGAAGGCAATCCTTAATTGAATTGTGCTTCAAATCGCTTACTTAGTTGTAAGCGCTTCTTTTGCCTTAAGCTTGCTTTTCACATTTGCGACCTTAAGGCAATTTGTTATAAAACAGTTTGTTTTCTAACGTTTCTAATAAATTACGAAGTAACCCTCCATGTTTGATCGTCCCGAATCCGGTGAACGCGCCGTTCTGGTTCATTTAGATTTCACTACAGATAAAGAACGCGAAGATTCTGATGAATTTAAAGAACTGGTTTCATCTGCTGGTGTTAATGCTGTTGCTATTGTTACCGGCTCTAGAAAGCAGCCTGGCCCACGTTATTTTGTGGGTACCGGGAAGCTAGAAGAAATCCGGTTTGAGTTAGAGCATTGTGAGGCTGATGTGGTCTTATTTAACCATGCCTTAACCCCGAGTCAGCATCGAAACCTTGAAGCAACGCTAGAATGCCGAGTGATAGATCGTACCGGTATTATTCTTGAGATTTTTGCGCAACGTGCTCGAACACATGAGGGTAAATTACAAGTTGAATTAGCTCAGCTTGAATATATGTCGACACGGCTTGTTCGTGGTTGGACTCACCTTGAGCGTCAAAAGGGCGGAATAGGTGTGCGTGGAGGTCCCGGTGAAACACAGCTTGAGTCTGATAGGCGTTTATTAAGGGGTAGAATTAAAGCAATTACTGTGCGTCTTGAAAAAGTACAAAAGCAGCGAGAGCAAGGTAGAAAGGCGCGTGCTAAAGCGGAAATTCCAACCATTTCTTTGGTGGGTTATACCAATGCCGGTAAATCGACATTATTTAATCGTGTGACCAATGCGGACGTCTATGTCGCTGACCAGTTGTTTGCAACGCTTGATCCTACCTTAAGACGTTTAAATCTGCCTGATATCGGAGAGACAATATTAGTTGATACCGTGGGTTTTATTCGTCATTTACCACATAAACTTGTTAATGCCTTTCGTGCAACGCTTGAAGAAACTTGCAGAGCAACCTTATTGCTTCATGTGATTGACTGCCATGATGACGATCGAATTGATAACGTGTTACAGGTTGAAAATGTATTGGCTGAAATTGGTGCCGACGAAGTACCTACCCTGAAAGTCTATAACAAGCTTGATTTGTTAGATGAGCGAGCGCCCAGAATTGATCGAAATGAAGACGGGGTTCCTGTAAGAGTGTGGGTCTCGGCTTATACCGGAGAAGGTATCGACTTGCTTCACGATGCAATTTCAGAGCTACTCAGTAACGAAATTTTACATCAATCAATTTTTATCAAGCCGCAGCACGGCAAGCTCCGCGCATTATTCTATGCTGCTGAATCAGTATTGAGTGAAAAAATGGATGAACATGGGCAAATAGAGTTAGAAATCAGAATGCAGCGAGTTGATTTTGAAAAAATACTGCGCCAAGCAGGCGTTGGCGAAGATCAGTTAGAAAAAGCAGCTGAATAGCGTTGTTTGTTGTTACTCAATGATCTTAAATTTATACGTCTATTAGTTAACAAATTACTAATAAATTCAGTGATTAGTTCTTACTCGAACACACGTTTTCTTTTTTACTGTCTATACTCAAGGCAGCGAATCATAAATTTAAGTGTATTTTTCTTGATACTGTGTGTAATAAGCAAAAGATACAAATATAGGAAATTAACATATGTCATTTCGAATTAAACTTCTAAGCCTTATTTTGCTTCAAAGTATGCTATTAATCGGCTGTAGCGGAAGTTCAGATTTTAATATTAGTGGTGGTGATGGGGATTTAAGTGGTGGTGGAACGACCGAACCATCCGAAGGTTCTGAAGGTTCTGAAGGTTCTGATGATCCTGAAGAAAAAACATCTGATTTTAGCTATTACTCGTTAGCCGTTTACGAACCATCAACAGATTTCTCAGGCTTCGAACTTGACGATCTTGTGCAAGGTGAGGGAGCCTATCCTTATATAGATATTATGTTAATTAATCCTGTTGTTGCATCGACACTTGCTTCAACTAATTTAGCAACAGCGAGTGATTATTCTTATACTGTTGATGATCTTGAGGCTGACCCTACTGAGAGCCTTCCTGTTTTACAGAAGGTAATTGGGTCAACAGCTAACCTAGATACAGCATTAGTGTTTGATGTGAGTGGGAGTGTGAGTGGTGTTGATTTTGCTGCTTTGGTTGCAGAAGCAAAAGCCTACGTAACAGCTGCGCAAGCAAGCACAGACCCATTAATCGCAAATCAGCAATATGTGGTGTGGGCATTTGGAAAGTTTATTGCTGAGTTAACAGACGGGTTTACTAGTGATATTAATGCAATAAATGCTGCGCTTGACCTTGTAGAGCAGCGTCGTAATGATACCCTACTTGGAAATGTTAACTCGTTGGGTCTAACGAGTAATTTACATAAAGCAATTGTTGAATCGATAGGTCGTTATCAAGATGATACTTATGATTTTAGAGATTCTTCAACAGTTGCGGATGATGATAATGATCTGATCGATTCAGCCTCCAGTAACGGTATTGCTCTTAGTCAAATGGTTCTGTTTTCGTCTGGGCCGGATACTTTTCTAGAAGTGGAGCAGTCTTTAATGGTTCGGGCTATTCAATCTCAAGGGTTTCCGAGATTTGAAGGAACAGAGCGGGTGTATACAAATAAACCCATCATGTACTATGTTATTGGTGGGGTAAATCAAGGGGTTGCTTATTCAGAGCTTAGCAAGGAATCAGAAATTACTGAGTATTTAACACTTAATGCTGGAGCATATAGTTTTAGTAGTAGTTTAATTCAAAACCAATTAGATGCTGTCGAAGCACGTTTAGACTTAAGTAATCAATATGTGTATAGAACTGCTTTTTTACCGAGGGTAGGGGATCACTCAATAGTTTTTAAATCGAACTCTTCGGTATATGAGTCTACTTTAACTTCGCAAATTAAAGCTGAAGACCTTGCTCCCTATATAAATATTGGTACTCCTGCTGAAGTACTATCATCAAGAATGGATTATGTTGATGTGGCTCTTGATCCTGCTGACCCTGACCGTTTTTTTGAAGCAAATGGCTTAGTAGAAATTACTGGTCCAAATGGTGAGTATTTATCTGCTTACTCTGCTAGTTTGGCGGTAGTTTCTACTTTCTTGCCAGCAACTCGTTGGGTGAATGATGAATATGCTTCTGATGACTATGCATGGAGCTTTCCAGATGGTGATGGAGTAGGGGCTTTAAATGCAAATGGCTCTTATACTGTTAATTCGATTACTGGAGTATCGGCTAAGCTTCAACTAGAAAATACGATATTGGGCTATACAACATTTATTACAATAACTAATTAATCATTATAAGCTTTGTTGGGAAGAGCTAAATCAATCCCAGCAAGGCTTGATGCTATAAACAAGGGGCATTCAAGTATAACGCTCGGATTACTTTAGGGTTTAAACTTAAAATGACATGCCAAACACATAGATAAGTTGAACTATTCCTGCTAGTGCGCCCAATACCCCACCAATAGCTATCAATTTAATTTCATCCTCCTGAAAACACGGCCTTAACAGTTCTTGAAAGTCTTCAGGCGGTAATTGTTTCATTCTTTCTTCCATTATCACTTGAACTGCTTGAGCGCGCTGTTGATTAAATAGCGGGTCTTTTAATATTTCAGTAGAAAGGTCGATGGCTTTGTATCCGGTATCTTCTTTGATTTCAGAAAAACCCTTGGGCCCCATTGCGATTTGAGTGAGAGGTTTAATAATGCCGACGGCCTCATCTACTAAATTCTCAAAATGCTTCTGAACAATGGCGCGTGTGCGAGCCGCGTTTGGGCCTGTTAACATTGAATTTACGACTTGGTCTACGGTTAGTATTTCTTCGGTAATGATCTTGCAGAATGCCTCAGATACTTCATCTTGCCGCTTTAAGAATAATCCGTGAAGAGTCAACCCTGCGATGTTGATTTTTTGAACGGGCCGGAAAATCATATTTAAGGCGACCCAGTTTGTTGCCCAGCCCACTAAAAAACCACAAATAGGTAAAACCCAAGGACTTGAGAAAAAGTACCATAAAGCCAGTTGTGGTAAACCAAATAGAAAACCAAACCACAGCCCGCTCTTAACGATGAACTTGAACTCCTGTTTTCCACACTGTAAAAAAATTTTATTAAGCAAAGATGTGTCTTGCTCAAGTTTTTCAATGACCATAAGTTTAAGGTCAAATAATGACTCTATTTTGGGTGATATGTCATTTACTAGCTCATTCATAATGATAGGAAGTTGGCTGGAAACTCTTTTGTAAACCATAGTTTTGAGTGACTTGGGTAAATTTTGCCAGAGTGTTTGATGACGTTTGCGCATGATCTCGTCAACTAGCTCTTCGTTTCTGGGGCTGATATTGGAAAGTATGTGGGCGCTAATAATTTTTGGATCCATCTGTTCAATGATCTCACTGACCGTACCCAGTTTAGTAAGTGTTGAGTCGACGCATATTTCAGCCATTTTACGGGCTTTTGAAGGAATGATGCCTTGCCAGCCAAAAATTGGTCGGATTCCGATAAACTTAATAGGATAAAATGTCAGCTGAATAGCTAACCAATTTGTGACCCAGCCAACTAAACCGGCGATGATAGGAATGCTTATTAATTTAAGTAAATCCGTCAGGTGGTTTATGTCCATATTGAGAGGGTCTCTAAATTGATGTTTATTTTTAATTATTGCTGGTTAACTTGGCTGATACACCGTTTTATCTTATGCTCACCATCACTTTTAATCAGGTTATTTAAAAAGGCCACGTTATATGACCATAAAAAAACAAAAAATTAAAGAGCCTGTCCTTGTTACAGGTGCTGCTGGATTTATCGGGAGTCGCTTGGTTAGACGCTTGTTGAGTGAAGGTAAGCAAGTGTGCGCTTTTGATGTAATGGCTTGCCCTGAATCCCTGGAAGGAGAAGATCGTTTAAGTTGGATCCA
>Ga0209184_1000323_pt1 | contig 56826 bp, 38 predicted proteins | sample EN8Hudsemesocosm_2_FD_184627 | JGI IMG/M metagenome (GOLD analysis project Ga0209184, IMG submission 184627) | Methane-oxidizing microbial communities from mesocosms in the Hudson Canyon - EN8C Hudson Canyon (SPAdes) (version 2) | ecosystem: Environmental > Aquatic > Marine > Cold seeps | place... | reverse complement strand
TAATTTCATCCATATTATGAAGCGTAGCATTACTAACAGTCACACCACCAACAAAAACCGGCTCTAAGCGTGCGACAGGAGTTAGGGCTCCAGTCCGACCAACTTGGAAGTCGACACTAAGCAATGTGGTTATCTCTTCTTGAGCTGGAAATTTATAAGCTATCGCCCAACGCGGTGAGCGAGAAACAAAACCAAGCTCATTCTGCAATTTGAAATTGTTTACCTTGAAAACAATACCATCAATCTCATAACTCAGATCATCGCGACGCATTGATAACGATTGATAATATTGAGAGCAACCATTCGCACCATTTACAATAGCCATTTCTTTATTCGTCGCTAAGCCCCACTCGCTTAATTTACAAAGCATTTCATAATGAGTATCTGGCAAAGCACTGCCTTCAGTAAAACCTATAGAATACGCACACATTCTTAAGGATCTCGAAGCCGTAACTTTTGAGTCCAGTTGACGCAAACTTCCTGCAGCCGCATTACGAGGATTCACAAAGGGCTTATCACCCAACTCAACTGCCTTAGTATTTAAGGACTCAAAAGAACTTTTAGGCATAAAGATCTCACCACGCACCTCAAGAATGCTCGGGTAATCTTTACCAATTAGGATGAGTGGGATCGATTTAATTGTGCGCACATTATGAGTGATATCCTCTCCAACTTCGCCATCTCCCCTTGTTGCGCCATATAACAACTGACCATTCTTATAAAACAAACTGACAGCAACACCATCGAGCTTTGGTTCAGCTACAAACTCTAAATGATCAATACTTTGTAAACGGTCTTGAAGTCGAACTTCAAAATTAGTTATATCTTCATCATTAAATGCATTACTTAGCGAAAGCATCGGTAATTTATGCTTAATTTGCTTAAATTTACCTAACGGTGCGGCGCCCACCCGTTGTGTGGGTGAGTCGGATGTAATTAAGTCTGGGTATGTTTTCTCTATTTCCTGAAGTTGACAAAATAAGCGATCATACTCGGCATCAGGGATGGAAGGGTCATCTAATACATAATAACTATAATTATGTTGATTAAGCTGGTTTTTTAGCGACAAAAGTAAAGCGGTCAGCTCAGATTGGCTCTCGTTCATGATTCAGTATCTTATTAGCAATTCAAACACGACTTTTTGATAATTGTTTGCGCTCAAAATCTTTAATTTGTTGACGACAATGCCCAATAGTTTGAGCAGTTATCATACTTCGGTTTTGATCTTTTAAGTCACCTTTAAGGTTTCGAGCAAAACACTGTGCTGTTTCTAACATATAATCAAATGCTTTCATGTAATCTTTTGGGCCAGGCAAGCTCATAAAGAAACTCACACCAGGCGTCGCGATTTCACTCAGCGTATCGGGGTTAAAATAGCCAGGTTCAACAGCGTTAGCGACGCTAAATTGAATTGGGCTTAAAAGGTCATCTTCCTCATGCCGATGAAAAATAGACATTTCACCGTGGTCTAAACCACAAGCCTCTAATAATTTCTTAATTTCGATACCGGGAAAACTGCCTTCTTTTGAATGAACATTAAGTACAATAACCAGTTGTTCTGGTTCAACATTATTTTCCGCTTTATTAGTGCTAGCCTTTCCTGCGTAAGCAACTTTCATTGATTTATCAGTATTTGCTTCAGGAGGTTGCACCTCAACCCTACTTTCTGAGTCTGCTACTAATATGCCATCGACATTATCATCTACAGTAGTAGCATCACTTGTAGAAAAAACAGGTTCATTAAGGTGCTCTAACGGAGCATCTAAAGTGTCGTCGGTGGAAAAATGAGGTTCTAACTTTTCTGTAGGTAGGTCACATTCAGGGGAAGGTTCAACACTAGTCCCTTCTTTCACAACTCTAGCACCACCACCAGGCAATTCAGGGTTAAAGCCTTCATCAAGAGGGCTTTCTTCAATTCCTCCGCCCATCTCTATAGACATTTTTAATGAGTCTTTTTTTGCAAGGCGCATGCGGCGATAGCCATCAACCAATATCCCAACGATGATGACAACACCAACAACAATTAACCAATCTCGTAGATTCATTTTAACTCTTTTGTGTTTTTAGACAAAATGGGTTTAAGAATAAAGCCGGCACTTTATTCAAAATAACCAGCAGAGCAAACCGCAACATTTACCAAAATTAATCCTTCATTTTAAAGCAAGCAGCCTCCCAATAAAATAGCTGGGCATTAACAAATAGACAGCATTCAGCCTACCTTAATACGAAGCTAAACATCAACCATCGCTACAGCTTCATCTACATCGACAGATACCAACCTAGAAACCCCTAACTCATGCATTGTTACACCCATTAACTGGTCAGCCTTTTCCATAGATACTTTATTATGCGTAATATAAATAAATTGCACTTGCTCTGACATTTCCTTCACCATATTAGCAAAGCGTGCAACATTAGCATCGTCCAGCGGTGCATCTACCTCATCCAACATACAAAATGGCGCAGGATTTAATTCAAAGATAGCAAAAATTAATGCAATGGCTGTAAGTGATTTTTCTCCTCCTGAAAGCAAATGAATCGTCGCATTTTTTTTCCCTGGCGGACGCGCAATAATTGTAATGCCCGTTTCTAAAAGATCGTCTCCTGTTAATTCTAGGTAAGCATTACCTCCGCCAAATATTTTAGGAAAGAGTCGCTGTAAACCTGAATTTACTTTGTCGTATGTTTCTTTAAAGCGAGTACGGGTTTCTTTGTCAATTTTACGTATTGCTGCTAACAAAGTATCTAAAGCTTCCATTAGTTCAGCATCTTGTGCATCCAAATAGTTTTTTCGTTCGCTTTGATTTTTATACTCATCAATTGCAGCTAAGTTTATTGCACCAAGCCTTTGTACTTTAGATTCTAAACTGGCTAAATCTGCAGTTAACGTAATATCTGAGTCAATTAAGTTTAAAAGGGGCAAGATTTCTTCAATGGAAAAGTTGTCATGCTTAACAAGCTCTGCCAAATTATTACGTTTCATTTCAAGTGCTTGAGCATCTAACCGAAGTGAACTCAATTCATTTCGAGAGTTTTGAATTAATGTTTCGAAGGTTTCTCTCTCTTTTTCTGCAGCCCTTAATCTTCTGGAGACCGCTTCCAGTTCAATACGTACATCAGATACAGATGATTCATTCTTTAATTGCAGTTCCAACAAAGTTTCAAGTTGTATTGCTATATTTTCCAAAACTGTTTCATCAATTTTATCCATTGAATTAAGCTGCTGCATCTTTAGCTGATTATTCTCAAACTGCTCTTTAGTTCGTGTGAGAGACTGATTGAGCATGTTCTTTTGGTTTTGCTTTTTCTGTAACTCTAATTGAAGTTGATGGAACTTGGATTGGAGTGATCTTGATTCTTGACGACAGTCATCAATATTTTTCTGTAACAATTCACGTCGCTCTAGGTAGTCATCTCTTTCATCTACATAGTTATCCAACAAGTCAGTTTCAATTTGTAGTTGTTCATGTGAAAGTAACAACTTACCCTTTTCAGAAACTATACTCTTAGCAATCTCAGCGGCATTTTCATTGGTAAGCGTTATTCGCTGTTGATACTGATCACGCTGTACCATTTTAGTGCTAATCGATGAAGCTAACGAGGCTTGCTCTTGCACCAAAGCTTTCAGCTTCCCATCCAAGTCGCGTAGTTTTATTTCGCAGTCTTTTAATTGCTCTTTCAATTCTTTAGTAATGCTTTCCTTAGTATGAAGACCGCTTTCAATTTCAGGTATTTCACTTTCCAGTAATGCAATTTTTTTAGTCCGTAGAACTAAACCTTCCTGGCTTGCATCTGGGGTAAAGAATCGAATCCAATTTAGACTCAGCCACACCCCGGACGAGGTTATAATTGACTCCCCTTCTTGAAGGTAAGGGAGAGACTTCACAGCATCATCAAAAGATTGCGCAATTTTAACCAAATTCAGCAAACCAACCAATCCTCCCGCCCCCTTTACACATGTTGCCAAAGTGCTTTCTTTTACTTTATATTCTTGAGAAGCAGTATTTGAAACCAGCGTAAGCGAACACCCTATTGACTCAACATCTTTTGATGATAGCTCTTCAAATGTGTCAACTATTGCTGCGGTTAAACAAAAACCTAATACATGCTCAACAGCCAGCTCCCAACCAGTCAGAACGGATATTTCACCCATCAAACGCTTCGACTCATCTATACCCTTTGAGGAAAGCCATTTATTCTGAATATGGGCACTATCGCCGAAACTAGCCTCCTGCAGAGTTAACAGTGAAGTCAGTACTGCTTTTTTCTGAGTTAGCTCGTTAAAAAGTTCAGATATTTGTGTTTCGCTACACGCTATCGAATCACGCAGTTGAGTTAAAAGAGGGAATAACTCATTGCTTTCTTTTTGTGCACTCTGAACACACAAATCAAGCGCTTCCTTTTCTGAATCTAACTGGCTATGCTCGGTCTCTTGGAGCCAGTTGAGTAACTCAACTCCCTCAAGCTCTAACTTTTGTTTTCGCTCATCAAGTTGCTTAATATGTAGTTCAAATTGTTGTATTTTATGTTGTTCAATTTCAGCGGCCTGTTTGGTACTCGCAGACTTCGCATTAAATTGATCCCATCCTTCTTGCCAAGTTCGCATTTCATCTTCTTTTAAAGCTAATTCTGACTCATAGCTAATAGCGCACTCTTCTGCCTCTTCTAATAAAGGAAGCGTGTCTTCAAGCTCAATCGTTACCGAACCTAGCATCTCTGTTTCATGATTAAGTGCTTGAGTAATTGTATTTGCTTCTGTTTCAAAAGCCGCTAAGGCTTTATCTTGCTCAAGCAACCGTTCTTTTTGAAATTTTTGTTGCTGCTCCAACGAAGCAACATCGGCACCTGATTGGTAATATTTAGCTTGAGTAGTATTAAAAAGTTCCTGCTTTTCATCTAATGAAAGCCTGGAAAACTCAATTTCATTTTCGTTCGATGTTTTTGAATAGAGAGTTTTCTCAATTTTGAGCTCTAATTCTGTAATTAAAATAAATTTTTGAGCTAACTCTTCTTCAAATAAACGCCAATTAAAAACGTTAAGTTTGGCGTTAACCAAGCGCTGATCTTTTTTGTAAATTGCATAGCGTTCAGCAGCAGCAGCTTGACGCTTCAAGTGCTGAAGTTGCTTTCCTAATTCCTCCCTTATATCTGATAGGCGCGCCAGATTTTCCTGGGTGCGCTTCATCCTGTTTTCTGTCTCTCGGCGTCGCTCCTTGTACTTTGAAATACCTGCTGCTTCTTCAAGATACACACGTAACTCTTCAGGTTTTGACTCAATTAGTTTAGAAATCATACCTTGCTCAATAATGGCATAACTTCTTGGCCCCATTCCCGTCCCTAAAAATATGTCGGTGACATCTCTACGCCGACATTTAGCGCCATTAAGATAATATTGGGATGTACCATCCCGTGTCACTTTGCGCTTTATTGATATCTCTGAAAATGCAGCATATTCACCCTGTAATTTCCCTTCATTATTTTCAAACAATAACTCAATAACAGCTTGACCAACTGGCTGCCGCCCTCCAGACCCATTAAAAATAACATCTGTCATAGATTCTCCACGAAGGTTTTTCGCAGAGCTTTCACCCATCACCCAACGGACCGCATCAATGATATTAGATTTACCACAACCATTCGGGCCAACAACGGCCGTCATATTACTAATAAATGTTACCGTTGTTGGATCAACAAAGGACTTAAATCCAGCCAGTTTAATGGACTTTAAACGCATAAAAAGCTCTCAACAGAGTCATGAAAGAATAGTTCGATATTATCCCGCTTGATCGCTTGTAAATCTAGCGTGTCATTTTTTTGACCAACTCACTAATAAACTCAAATATAACTAGTCAATAAAATACCACATCGTCAAAATCAAATATTAGTCAGTTGTTTTTATTGAATAAATTAAATTTGGCACAGTTATCGCTGAAGAATATTAAAAATTGGAATAAAAATGCAAGCAGTAACAATACATTTTTATCGAGGAGATAAATATGAACGGCAACGACACAGAATTTCGAACAATTGATTTTAACAAAGCTAAGATTGTTTCGACATACAAAAACCTGAATCGTTTAATTTCTGATAATAATGATATTATCTCTCGCTTAACACGTAGGTTACAGACAACTCTAGATACTAGCGATATTATCCAAATGTTCGCTAAAGAGCTTCAGACTATCGTGGATTATAAACAGCTTACCTTTAGTGTCGACGGTCAGACCATAATAACGATTGGTGAACGCTCGGGTTCACATTCGTGCCAATATAACCTGACTATTGATGATGTAAACTTAGGGTCTATTAGATTTACAAGAAAAAAACGCTTTATAGAAGAAGAACTTGCAATAATAGAGCGTATAGCCAGCACACTGGTATTTCCACTTAGAAATGCTAATTTATATCAATCAGCCCTTCAATCAGCCCTTCGCGATGATTTAACGGGATTTGGCAACAAACGAGCTCTAGATGCAGGGTTACACCGTGAAGCAGAATTATCAGTCCGACATAAAACCCCTCTTTCAATTATCATGCTGGACGTTGATCATTTCAAAAAAATTAATGACTCTATGGGCCATCTCGCCGGCGACAAAATCTTAAAAGACCTAGCAGCAACAATTAAAAAAAGTTCTCGACAAAGCGACTTATGCTTTCGCTATGGCGGTGAAGAGTTTTTAGTAATTTTAGATGATACCGATGCAGTACAAGCAATTAACATTGCTGAACGCATTCGACAAAGTGTTGAGCAATACTCCTACAACTATAACGGCAAAATAGTGCCGGTTACAATTAGCCTTGGAGCGGCAACTTTTGAAGAAAACGAAAGCTTGGAGACTTTTAAAGATAGAGCTGATAAAGCTCTATATAAAGCAAAGGGACAAGGCCGAAACATAGTAATATCAAGTGAACTAAATGTGATTGATTCACATGTACAACCTGTTGCACAAAGAGTGTAAGAAACTAACTAATATCAAAACTGGTATTAGTTAGTCGCTAAATAAGGCACTCACCAAGCTAAAACTTTCACCATTGAAATGCGACCAGACACTTAAAACCCGACCATCTTCCAATAGAGGAGCTAAAGTCACTGCACCGCCTTTATTGCTAATATCTTCGAAACTAAAAGCCCCACCCCAGTTAGAAGATATTTTAGAGTAACGATTGGCAGAAATACGCCCCAATGGAAAGCCTTCAACCCAAACAGCAATTGCATTTCCTTCTCGATCAAAACTTATGGATGGTTTATGTATTTCACTTGCCACCCTAATTTGATCAGCTTCCACATCCCAGCCTCCCTCTAAAGTGAAAGACTTCACATTCAACCTATCTTCTGAATCCCCTGTTTGAACCCAGGTGGCAAATGCTTGATTTTCGGGTCCAAATACGACAAAAGGATCTACTGCAGCAGTCCTATTATCAGTCTCCATTTGAATCGCATTACCCCAAACCCCACCAGAGAACCGATTAAGCCATATATTTTCGCGTTGACCATCATAGTGTTGCCAAATAGCAAGCGTATCATTATTATTATCGATAGCTATCATAGGTTTACTGCCCCCCCCCGAGGTTAATGAATCAATTTTCTTGGGGGTTCCCCAGCCGGGGTTTATATCTTTTATGTATCGGATACCATAGATCTGAAAAGTTTCTAAAACTTCTCCTGAAACCTCCACTTGGGCCCCTTGTGCCCAAACTACCATCGCAAAACCTTCAGAGGTTACGCTCAAACTTGGCTGCTTTGCATCCCCCGCTAACCCTGCATTTAGAGTTAGAGGGTTGAGTAACCAACTTTTAGCAGACGCATCATAATAATTTGCTTTGATGCGCTGAACACTACCATCAAGCTCAAGCCAAACAGCAATAACATTACCATCCTCATCAATCCCAATTTCTGGAGAACTTGCATCTCCTGCCAGTTGATTGTCACTGATCATTTCAGCTGCTTTCCATTCAGAACCATCAAATAGACTTAACCAAATTGACCTAATATCACTACTCTCAGGCGCCTGATACCATGCAGCAGCGGCTTTGCCTGTATTATTTAAGGTTATTTTTGCACCGAGTGCATTTGTTGTCAGGTCTATATTGTCAATTCTCTGAACATTCGTATTGCCACTGGCAGTAACGTCACTCATCCACCATTTTTCTTCATTAGGTAAATACCGACTAGCCCAAACACCAATGGAGTCATTAGATCCTGCACTATTACCTTGTAACCATACGGCAAGAACGTCTCCAACTGTATTAGAAACAAGACTAGGCTCAAACTGACTAGCTTCTACTATTACAGGGTCATCTCCAACATTTTCCCCTTGCTTAACAAATGAAATGAAGCCAGTTTCTTTCCATTCCCCCTCTTCCGTTCTAAAAGAAACTTTGGATTGTTTCACAAGATTGTTTGCCTCACTTTCATCCTTAGTCGTAGGATCATCGGCCAAATCAGTTACATCTTCAGACACAAGTACGGTATATTCTGTATTGAGTGCAAATCGCCCACTCTGATGACGAAGTATAATTCTGGTAGCATCGATATCAATAAAATCCCCCGTAATAAGATCTTTTCCTACACCCGGAACGACTGAATATTCAATTTGCTGTGCGCGCTTATCATTAACTGAAAAATCGTCTAGACCACCAGCCCCAGAATAAAGCTGAATGCCAGCAGGAATTTCTTCACCTTCAAAGGTTCCACCTACAAGTGTACGTATATCCATTAATTCTGTAAAAGTGATACGCACAACGGAGTCAACTTCAACCTCTGTGGATTCTGCATCAGGATAACTGTGCCCAACAGCAGGTGAAGTTTTATCTACATTAGGGTCAGAAAATGTCGCACCGCTAGTACCAGATTTGAAAGTATCGCAGGCAGATAAGCTAAAACCAATTAGTGAAAGAAAAAGCACTGAACGCATTTTCTGAAACAGCATTTGAACTCCGTGTCAGTATATTGAAAGACTAATAGAATGAAAGGGTTATATGTTTAAAGACTACCACAAGAAAGGTCGCTCAAACTATGGTCGATTCGCAATAGTGTGCGACAGGTAACAGCTTGCATTTACGATTCGTAACATTTGAGGCATTTTGAATAAAGAAAACATAGTTAGGTGCATAAAAAAAGGCTAATAAATAGCCTCTCATAAATTCAGAAGTAGATACCAGCCCAATGCACTTGAGCAACTCAAGAGCACTTAAAGGCTAAGTGAGTCTTTAGGAAATCTTTGGGTCAAGACTGCCTGATTGATAAAGATCAAACATTTTATCTAAACTGATCGCTTTGATTTTATCTGCATTGCCTGAAGTGCCAAAAGCATCATATCGGGCAACAACAATTTCTTTCATAGCCTTCACTGTCTCACTCAAGTATTTTCTAGGGTCAAACTCAGAAGGGTTATTCGCCATAAAACGTCGAACCGCTCCCGTGGAAGCCAACCTTAAGTCAGTATCTATATTTACTTTTCGAACACCGTATTTAATACCCTCACAGATCTGCTCAACAGGCACACCATAAGTTTCTGGAATCTCGCCCCCATATTCATTAATAATCGCTAACCAATCCTGAGGGACTGAAGATGAACCATGCATAACAAGGTGCGTATCAGGAATACGTTTATGGATCGCTTTGATCCTGTCAATAGCCAGAATGTCACCTGTTGGTGGACGAGTAAACTTATAAGCGCCATGACTTGTGCCACACGCAATTGCCAAGGCATCAACTCCAGTCTTTTTCACAAAGTCAGCGGCCTCTTCAGGATTTGTAAGCATCTGGTCTTCAGATAATATGCCCTCTGCTCCTACTCCATCTTCTTCGCCTGCTTGACCAGTTTCAAGAGAACCAAGACAACCTAACTCCCCCTCAACAGAAACACCACAAGCGTGTGACATTTCAACAGTGCGACGGGTTACGTCAACATTATATTCGTAATCAGAAGGTGTCTTTCCATCCTCACGTAAAGAACCATCCATCATGACAGAGGAGAAACCTAACTGAATTGACCGCTGACAAACAGTGGGAGATGTCCCATGGTCCTGATGCATACAAACCGGAATGTGCGGAAACTCTTCAATAGCGGCCAAGATCAAATGTCGTAAGAAGGGAGCCCCTGCATACTTTCTCGCACCGGCAGAAGCTTGAACTATTACCGGGCTATTGGTTTGATCTGCGGCTTCCATGATCGCGCGCATTTGCTCTAAATTATTCACATTAAATGCAGGAACCCCGTAGCCAAATTCAGCCGCGTGATCCAATATTTGTCTCATTGTAATAAGTGCCATGATTTTTCTCCTGCCTCAAAGCATCTGTAAACGTATATTCTATAAATGTATGATCTAAAAACTGTTATCTAATCTGTAAACTAATACTATAAATCTATAACTACACACTAGCCGAACGATCTGTGAGCATTGCTACTGCAGGTAAAGTCTTACCCTCAACAAACTCAAGGAAAGCGCCTCCCCCTGTTGATATGTATGAAATTTTATCGGCTATATCATATTTATCAACAGCAGCTAAAGTATCGCCACCACCAGCAATTGAGAAGGCATCACTATCTGCAATCGCTTGAGCTAATGCTTTCGTTCCTTCACCAAACTGGTCAAACTCAAAGACGCCAACAGGACCATTCCAAATAATAGTACCAGCATCTTTCAAAATTCCTGCAAACTGTTTGGCGGTTTCCGGACCAATATCAAAAATCATATCATCGTCTTCTGTGTCAGCAACTTGTTTTAAACTTGCGACAGCACTTCCTGAAAACTCTTTCCCTGTCACAACATCAACAGGAATTGGAATATTCGTTTCAGATGAAAGTTTCTTTGCATTATCTACTAAGTCTTTTTCGTAAAGTGATTTCCCAACACAGTGGCCGTCTGCAGCTAGAAATGTATTTGCAATACCGCCACCAACTATAAGCTGATCGGCTATTTTGGATAATGACTCAAGAACCGTTAACTTAGTAGAGACTTTTGAACCACCCACAATCGCTACTAAAGGCCGCTTAGGGTTTTCAAGCGCACTTGCCAAGGCCTCAAGCTCAGCTGTCAACAAAGGGCCAGCACATGCAATCGGAGCAAACTTTCCAACGCCATGAGTAGAGGCTTGGGCTCTATGCGCTGTACCAAAAGCGTCCATAACATAGATATCACACAACTCTGCATAGGCTTTCGACAATGACGCATCATCTTTTTTCTCGCCTACATTAAAGCGAACATTTTCAAACATGACGACATCGCCATCATTTAAATCAACACCACTTTTCCATTCAGCCAAGACTTCAACAGGCTGACCCAACAATCCTGAAAGATGTGTTGCGACGGGTCGAAGCGAGAACTCTTCAGCAAACTCACCTTCAGTTGGACGACCAAGATGAGACATGATCATGACTTTTGCACCTGCTTTAACCGCATGCTGAATAGTCGGCAGAGAAGCCCTTATTCGTGCATCGCTTGTCACTTGGCCATTATTAATGGGTACATTTAAATCTTCTCGAATCAGCACTCGCTTCCCTCGTAGATCCAAGTCAGTCATTTTTACTATGCTCATTAAGATTCCTTATACTCACAAATAATTTGTAAAAAAACACTTTAAAATTCAGTTTAAAAAAACTAATACTTATCGCAGTGAATACCAGTATTTTGCGACGTCTAACATCCGGTTTGCAAATGCCCACTCATTATCAAACCACGTCAGTACTTTTATTAATTTATGCCCACTTACACAGGTTTGACTACCATCAACAATGCCTGAATGGACATCATGATTAAAATCACTCGAAGCTAAAGGCTCTTCTGTGTATGCAAGTACGCCGTGAAAATCTGACTGGGCTGCTTCCTTTAATATTTGATTAACACTTTCAATTGTTGCTGATTTTTCAACATATACAGTTAAGTCTATGGCAGAAACATTAATAGTCGGAACCCGCATTGCAACAGCTGATAATCGCCCTGTCATCTCAGGTAATAAACGCTCAACTCCTTTTGCCAACGCGGTATTCACCGGCACCATATTCTGCATCGCACTGCGTGTCCGACGCAGATCCTGATGATGATAAGCATCAATTGTTGGCTGATCATTCATAGCAGAATGTATGGTTGTTAAAGTACCTTGCTGTATGTTGAAAGCTTCATGCAGGGACTTAATCACTGGCGTTATAGCATTAGTGGTACAAGATGCATTGGAGACAACAGTATCTTGAGCAGTTAACATCTCATGATTAACGCCATAAACAATCGTTTTATCAACATTTAAGTCTGCTGGCTGAGAAAATAAAACTTGCTTTGCGCCAGCTGATATATGCTTCTCTGCATCAATACGCGCACCATAAGCGCCCGTACACTCCATCACCAGATCAATATCTTCATTTCTCCAGGGTAATTCCTCTAAAGACTCACATCTAAAAATTGAAATTTCATCATCTAAAATATGAAGCTTGCTTCTGCTGGTATCTTTAATATTAACTGGATAAGGAAAACGACCATGTGTCGTATCATAACGCGTTAGATATGCAATAGTTTCAATATCAGAGAGTTCATTGATTGCAACTATCTCAAGTTGCTCTCGAAACTGATACTCATATAAAGCACGCAAAATAGATTGCCCTATTCTGCCATAGCCATTAATGGCAATACGACAAGTCATAGAGTGTAATTCAATCTAAATTGCATATTGAAACATCGCGTAAGAAATATTTTAATCAAGCTTATAAAAGCTCTTCAGAAACACTTACAACGTTATCAACAGTAAAGCCAAACTCTTCAAATAGTAGATTTGCAGGAGCAGATTCACCAAAAGTATTCATACCCACAATGCGACCATCTATGCCAACATACTTATACCAATAGTCAGCAATGGCAGCTTCTATTGCAACTCGGGCTGTTACCTCAAGCGGTAAAACAGACTGTCGGTACTCAGCGCTTTGCCGATCGAATACATCTGTTGAAGGCATTGAGACAATTCGAATCTTATGGCCTTTCTCAGATAATTTATCAGCAGCTTGTTGCGCTAATCCAATTTCCGATCCTGTAGCAATCAAAATCAAATCTGGTGTGCCTTCACAGTCTTTCAGGATATAACCACCCTTTGCTATGTTAGCAACTTTCTCGTCATTTCGGTCTTGATGAGGTAAATTTTGGCGTGAAAATATTAAAGATGATGGCCCATCATCACGCTCTAGTGAAAATTTCCATGCAACCGCTGATTCAACTGTGTCGCATGGTCTCCATACGTCCATATCAGGTGTTAGACGTAAGCTAGCAATTTGTTCAATAGGCTGATGGGTCGGCCCGTCTTCACCTAAACCAATTGAATCATGCGTAAACACATAAATAGCACGTTGCTTCATCAACGCTGACATACGTACTGCGTTACGTGCATACTCCATAAAAATTAAAAAAGTAGCGCCATAAGGAATAAACCCGCCATGTAGTGCAACACCATTCATGATTGCAGCCATACCAAACTCACGCACACCATAGTAAACATAGTTACCACTTGCATCGTCCGCAGAAACTCCCTTGCAACCTTTCCAAAGTGTCAAGTTGGAAGCAGCTAGATCTGCAGATCCACCAAGTAACTCGGGTAGTAATGGACCAAAAGTATTTAACGTATTTTGAGATGCTTTACGGCTCGCTATCGTTGCTTCGCCACTTTGACATTCAGCAATATATTTGTCTGCTTGTTCAGCAAAATCAGCCGGTAAATCACCTGCTAAGCGGCGTTTTAACTCTGATGCCAGCTCTGGATATGCTTGCTGGTAAGCGTTAAAGTCAGAGTTCCACTGATTCTCAAGCTGAGCGCCTTTTTCTTTTGCATTCCAGTTCTGATAAATTTCAGAAGGGACTTCAAATGGGCCGTGCGTCCAACCTAGTTTTTCTCTTGTTGCAATGATCTCTTCATCACCCAAAGGTGCACCATGACAATCTTCTTTACCTTCTTTATTAGGTGAACCAAAGCCAATCACGGTCTTACAACATATAAGTGTTGGTTGCGTCGTATTTGCTTTCGCAGCTTCAACTGCATTAACTAATGCTTCTGAATCATGCCCATTTACATTTGGAATGACCTGCCAGCCATAAGACTCAAACCTTTTTGGTGTATCGTCTGTAAACCAGCCTTCAACTTCTCCATCTATGGAAATACCATTATCATCATAAAAAACGACAAGTTTACCAAGACCAAGGGTACCCGCTAAAGAACACACTTCATGAGAGATACCTTCCATTAAGCAGCCATCACCAGTAAAGGCGTAAGTACGATGATCTACTATATTATGACCGTCACGATTGAATTGAGCGGCTAAAGTTTTTTCTGCTAAAGCCATACCAATCGCATTGGCAATACCTTGACCCAAAGGACCGGTAGTCGTTTCAATACCAGGCGCATAACCAAGCTCTGGATGCCCAGGTGTTTTGGAGTGAAGTTGACGGAAGTTTTTAAGGTCATCAATACTAAGATCATAACCTGTCAAATGAAGAAGTGAATAAATAAGCATCGAACCATGACCATTTGATAATACAAATCGGTCGCGATTTTCCCAATTAGGGTTTGCAGGGTTGTGCTGTAAGTAACCGTTCCATAAGACTTCGGCTATATCGGCCATACCCATAGGTGCGCCAGGGTGTCCAGATTTAGCTTTTTGCACAGCATCCATACTGAGTGCACGGATGGCATTAGCAAGTTCACGACGAGACGGCATTCAATTTCTCCCAAAGAAGGTCTAAAAAAAGTGCTGTATTTTCCCCTATATCGACGCTTGGAGCAAATTAAAAAACAAACTATAGGATATTGAATTACCAAAGCTGTTCAAGCCGCTTGATTCAAGTAAAAAAACTCCAAGCAATAACTCTGCTCACTTTGACACCCTGTCTCATATTTATGACTTCGATTTTCTTCGCACCAACACCATTTAGCTGCTTTTTAATAATGGCGACATTATCTTTTTTCGAAACAAGAGAGCTAAACCAAGTCACTTGATTAGAGTATAAAACACTCTCAGTAACTATCGATTTCAAAAACTGAATTTCCCCGCCCTCACACCAAAGCTCAGCTTTTTGACCACCAAAATTTCGTTCTGCAACCTTATTAAAACGACCACTACGTTTATTTGTATTTATTCTTAAATTTTTCTGTTTTCGTTGATTACTAATAAGAGCTTCATCCATTGAGGCATAGAATGGTGGATTACACATTGTCAAATCATAAAAGTCGTTATCACCAATAACGCCCTTAAATATTGAGCCTGACTCTTTCTGCTGCACTAGTTTGATGTGTTTTTTTAAACAGGAATTGCTTTGAACTATATTTTGAGCACATTTAATTGAAATAGTATCGACATCGGTACCAACAAACTGCCAACCATAAGCTTGTGAGCCAATAATAGGATAAATACAGTTTGCACCACATCCTATATCCAACACCTTAACCTGTTTTCCAACGGGTATTATTCCTTCATTAGATTTGGCCAGGAGATCGGCCAAATAATGAATATAATCAGCTCTTCCCGGAATAGGTGGACATAAATAACCTGGAGGAATTCGCCACAACTTCACCTTGTAATAAAATGCCAATAAAGCCTGATTGAGCGCAATTACAGCATTGTGGTCACTAAAATTTATCGTTTTGTCACCATTAACTTTTTCAGTAACAAAAGGTTTTAATTCAGGGGTATGCTGACACAGTAAAACCAGATCGTAGCGGCCATGATGAAGATTTCGTGGATGAAGGCTTAACTCAGATACTGATGTTTTTTTTGAACGGGTCATATAATTACTCTATGAAAGTTCATATCAGTTTATCGAACAAGCCTCATGCCGTCATAATAATCTTAGTTTTTTAAAGCCTTAATATTTACAGTAAAGCTTTTTAATTTTTTTCTCATACATCTTTTCACTGTTTGGAATAATCAACTTAAACTGACGAGCAACAATTTCACGATGCACAATGTAATCACACCATGTAGATTTGTCGTCTGGCATCCAAGCACTAGCTGACCTTCCATTACGATCTCTCTTTTGAGTGGTTGATACAGGAATAAGATTCATTGGTGAATATGCAAAGGCCATACGCTGAGGTCTGGTCCAAAAAGCTCCACCATAATGATGCGCTTCTTTCAAACTAATTCTCTGATCGACCGCAATTGTCTTCATGCCGTCTATCATTTTGCCAGTATAAGTATCTTTCCATTTACCATTGGATATTAATTTACAGGATTTTTTTTTGAATAAACTAACTTCAACTTGACTCGTTTTTGAAAGCATCTCGGTATAAGCTTGTTGACATGACCATTTATCACCACGCCTAGGAAGCCACTCTCTTATTTCAAATGGCCGAATACGCGCCGAAGCGGCACCCTTTCCTCTATGTAAACTAAAACAAGGCTCAGAATAACAGCGATATTCCCCATTTTCATAATACCCACCAATGAAATCGAGGTTTTCAGGAGGGGTCTGAGCGAATACCAACCCGGCAGAAAAAAACAAGAAACAACAAATAATACCTGTAATGTATTTTGACTTAATGATTAACTTGGACCCCATAATATTTGAACTACTTTCCATATTGATTAGATATAAATAGCCAGCAAACTATATCTATTTGGACTATCAAAATTTTAAGTTATACAAGAAGAGTAAAACGACCTGTAATTTTCGCCAAAGATATACTTTTACAGCAGACTTGTTAAGGTTTTTTGCTTTTAGGTGTGACCTACGTTTCGCTTAATGCGGTCCGAGCTGTAAAAATAAGAGATTCGATCGAATCTGACTATTCTTCACATGCAATGTATTAGATAATTAACAATCAGTAACAGTTATTAGCTATCAAAGCAGAGCACGGACCGCATAATTTATGATCTTAAAAATATCCACCTTCCTACTATTATTAACAATCAATTCTGCCGCATTCAGTATGGAGCTTGATAAAAAAGTAGCTTGTACTTGGGATCCGGTTGGTAAAAACGGACCCGTTATCTCTTTTTTTTCTGAGCTTATTCCTAAGGCCATGTCTTGGGGACTTGATCTAAAATTTGTACCTTATGAAGATGAAAATGCGGCAGCAGAAGGCTTAGCATCAGGTAAGTGTGACATAGCGATTGTAACCGCCATTTTATCACGTGATTTTGTTCCTTTTGCGGGCACGCTAGATGCGATCGGTGGAATTACATCCGAGAAAAAATTAAAAGAAGCACTTGCTGCTATATCTTCACCAAAAGCAAATTCTATTATGTCTCATGATGGTTATGAAATGGTTGCCTCATTGCCTGTCGGCTCTATGTTTGCTTTCGTAAATGATCGAAAAATTAGTGGCATCGACAAGTTTAAAGGCAAAAGAATCGCGATATTAAATGATGATATTCAAACCAAAACCTTTGCTGAATTGTCCGGGGCCCACCCTATATCCACGACATTGTCTAACTTTCACCATTATTTTAATGATGGCACTGTGGATATCGTGTTAATGCCTGCGCTTGCTTATAATACTTTTGAATTATATCGAGGTCTGGGCGACCGGGGAGGAATTCTAGATATCAGGCTGTTCTACGGAATGATTCAGGCTATTTCCAGAAAATCTGCTTTCCCTGATGATTTTGGTACCAAGATGAGGAGGTATATTGTTGGTCGCCTGAGTAATATCATTCATTTGATAAAAGAAGCGGAAAGCACAATTCCTCATAAATACTGGATTAAAACAAGCCAAGAAACAAAAGAGGAATTAGAGTATTTTTATAAAGATATTCGTCTGACGTTAAAGGCTAAAAATAAGTTTAGTCCCAAAGCACTCTCGATGCTTTGGAAAATTCGTTGCCACTCATCACCCCAACGAGAAGAATGTGTCATGCCCAAATAACTCTTTTTTGTTATTTCAACGCAAGCCTGCTTTTTATAGTGCAGGCGACATCAACCAACAGCAAAGAAACCATACCAGCTAGAACACCAACGATCAGATTAAGTAATATACCAACAATAGATGGATAGCTTTGCGTTTGAGTAATAATTTCAAGTTGATGGTGCAAAGGACCCACACCATGAGAAATAATCCCACCCCCCACCAGAAACATTGCCGCAGTACCTACTACAGATAAGCTTTTCATTAAGAGCGGGCAAAAGGCCAAAATCGCACGCCCAAAGACTGATTTTAATCTAGAAAAAAAGCTTAAATGCTCATCACCCGAAATTAAATACAGCCCCATATCATCTAACTTAACTATAAATGCAACAGCGCCATAAACACCAACAGTCATAACTAATGCAATTAAACTAACGACAAGTGCTTGAGTTGACAATGGCTCTAGCGCTACAGTTCCAAGAGCAATAACGATAATCTCTGCTGATAAAACAAAATCAGTCCTGATAGCCCCTCTAATTTTTGTTTTCTCATATTCAACTAAGTCTTCGCTTGATTTAACTAATGCAGCATGCAATTCATTCTTATGCTCTGTATTTTGTTTTTTATGAGTAAAGCTATGCCAGAGTTTTTCGACACCTTCAAAACATAAATACAAACCACCAAGAATAAGTAAGGGAGTGATGAGTGAAGGTGCAAGTGCACTGATTACCAGTGCTAGAGGTACTAAAATCAACTTATTTACAAAAGAGCCTTTTGCCACCATCCATACAACAGGCAACTCTCTATCAGCCTTCACTCCACTAACTTGCTGAGCATTCAATGCCAAATCATCACCAAGCACCCCTGCTGTTTTCTTAGCGGCAACTTTACTCATTACGGCGACATCATCAAGAATAGTCGCTACATCGTCCAATAATGCTAATAAACTACCGCCCGCCATTTCAAACCCTTTTAATTTCAAAATTTGTACTAATAGTGATTTATTAATAATGAATGAAAGTCATAATACCTTCTTGTATTAGATCCTTCAAAGGACATAAAATTTGATCACTTTAATCTTGATATTAGAAATATATCTAAGCTTTAACAAATGAATGTATGGTTTCCTATTTTTTAGTAACCACCACTATTATTAGTTATAAGATAGATTTATCATCTTTAAATGTCTGTATAGCCACACATTAGAATCATATACCGGAGCATATAATTGTATTCACTTGAATGGTTCATTCCTGATCTCAGTCAGACAAAATGGCTAATCCACGGCCTCATTTTTCTCGCGAATATCAGCCTGCTTTTGTTCGCACAACCTATTCTAAAACTCATTGAAGGCGAACGAGATAGCCCAACCAAGCTGAAAATTTTTCGTACACTAAATATATTGGTTCTTGCTCTTCACGCTATAGACATTGGTTTACTTCGAATCAGTAACAGTTATGAAAACTACTTCATTAATGTCGGCCTTAGCTTAATGGCTGTTTATGCAGGCTTATTCAGCTACAGCATATGCAGCTTCTTCTCCAGAAAGAAGTTTGGCACCGAAAAACTACTTGATAAGAATAAAGTCTTTCTTGACAGTTACAGCAGTCGTTTAGTCGATATTATTCTATTATTTATCATCGCAATCACAACGATCTATGCGCTCATTAAGATTTGGGGCGCTGACAGCATGTTAGAAACAACCGGAATCTTTGGGATTGTTGCGGCATTTCTTGCCTTCACCAGTAGTATTTGGGCTCCCGACATTATTAGTGGCCTAATCATTCTAAATACTGAAATTCTTGAGGATGGCGATGTCGTTGTCGTTGATGGTCACCCAGATGAATACATTATTAGCAAAGTAACTTTGATCTATATCATCCTTTATGATGTCCGCAATAACCACCGAACACTAATAAGAAACAATCAATTTATCCGTAATAAAATTGACAACCTTAGTCGAATTGCAAGTACAGACGGCGTTAGACAAAACCTTGTTTATAACATCGGATACCCAAAGATTCAGGGAGGTACGCCTGAAGAAAGAAGTAAACAACTCAAGTCATTCAAAAACCGTATAGATCGACTTTTTAATCTTGCTTATGAAGACTGTAACGGTCAACCAGACATCAAAATAAACCAAGGTCGGCCGTTTGAATGGGCATTGACTAATACCGGAGATTTCTCTCTGGAATATACTTTGTGGATTTATTTAGAACGAATTCCCAATACAAAAATTACAGCAACTATCAGAAAACATTTGATGGGAACAATTTATAAAGTTAACGAAGCAGTCTATACCGCATCAATACTTGAAGAAATTGACTTATCAACACCTACTCTGAATAAAATTTCACACTTAGGTTAAAGGGTTCCTTTAGTAAGCAACCCAAAAGTCGTTACTACCATGCCAATATACTTACGATAAACATGCCTAGCAAACCAATTAAAACTAAAACAAATGCTGCGCTTCTAGCCAACTGAACATTGGCATAATAGAACACCATATGGAGTAATCGACCTACCAAAAAGACTAATGCAAAGTTAAACAGCCATTCAGCATCTGCCGCTGAAAAAATACCAAAAAGTGAAAATATAACAAAAACTGCAATGCTTTCATTTGTATTTGAGTGGGTTCGGGCAGTTCTAAAAAGAAGACTGTTATGATCAGGTTTGATTGGGTAACCTGGCGTATGTTTGAGTTTCAAAGCACAAAGATCAGCAATAATTAACTGAAAAAGACTAATGATACCAACAATACCGAATATAAAAATAATATTTTTATATGGTGCAAGCAATTCCATTTACGCATCTCCTATTCATTTAAAGTCATTAAACCCCTACACTTTATCACCAAAATGGGATAGATATTCTAAGCCAATAAGCAACACACTATTCAATAGATGAGTTAATCAACACATAACCTTCGCTAATTAAGTCCTATATTTATATTTTTCAAAGTGAACCACCTCAAATTAGAATCGTTTAAATGTTTATTTATTAATTAGGTTGATTCATCAATGAATGCAATTCATGCTGTTTAATAAACAAACCAACTAAGATTAAACATGAAACAACTATTTATCAGAATGACTATCAGCATACTTTGCTGTCTTTTATCTTCAATTTCACTAGGATCTACTCCTAGTGATATAAACAAAAATAACACTATATCTTCTGACATTATTCAAGTAAAAATTGATAACATCGTCATTGATACAGACAACCTTGTCAGTGCCTCTAGCTCTCTATCCACAGCTATTTTAGATGTGTCTGATGCCATAAAAAATACTTCTGATAAAAACATTAATTTGAGTGTAAAAGAGCGCCAAATATTAGTTAATGCTGCCGAGAACATTTCAATTGCAAGTAAAGCACTTTCAAAACTCGCAACCGAATTACCGAAAACAACGGATAAAATAAGCAATAGTCTTCCAGAAATTATTAAAGAAGCCCAAGAACCTATTGCTAATATCTCTAATAGCATTCAATCATTGGGTGGTAGCGTCATCACTATTGCAGATGCCTTACCAGACGCACTAGAGAACACGAAAAAAATTGTAGACCAAGCTACAAATTCAATTCTATTTAAAATGTATATTTTTATAGGTATTTTCTTTTTGTTATTGGTTATTACAATAGGTGCAATTATTTTTTATATGCACCGTAAGTTAGTATCACCCGTGGTCACTAAGCTTAATGAGTTTTCTAGTTTGCCTAATCAACTGACTGAAATGGCCACTCATATGAAAGTTACTTCTGAAAACCTACTCGTCATTCAAAAAAACACACTTGATACTGAAAAAATCAGGGCTACCCCCCTGCTCTGATCAACCCACCTAAGCCTGCTTGTACCAGCTCTGATTCAAGTATTTCTCGGATACACGCTTCATTTTCAAGCGCCATCGCTTTGCTTAGCAATGACACTGAGCGCTGATGGCTAATAGTCCTGACAACCCATTTTATTTTAGGTAAATTAAATGCGCTCATACTTAGGGTATCGATCCCCATACCTAATAACAAAATAACGGCCGCTGGATCTGAAGCCATTTCACCACATAAAGAAACTTTCAAACGATACTGATGCGCAGTACGTACAATATGGTGAATACTATGTATAACGGCTGGATTTAAAAAGTTATATAGCGAAGACACCTTTGGGTTATTACGGTCTACTGCCAACAGGTATTGAGTCAGATCATTTGAACCAATAGAGATAAAATCCACACGCTTTGCCAAATGTTCTAATATCACAACCGCTGAAGGAACTTCTATCATAATTCCAACAGAGGGCCGCGGAACATGAATGCCCTCTTCTTTTAACTGTAGAATTGCCTCATCCAGTAATGTACGAAAAGCATCGACTTCTTCAACTCGGCTCACCATCGGCAACATGACTTTCATGTTTTTTGTTTCAATATTCGCTTTCAGTAAGGCACGAATTTGAATTAGAAATATGCTGCTATTATCTAATGTAAAGCGAATGCCTCGCCAACCAAGATACGGGTTTTCCTCGGTAAAACCAAAATAAGGCAAAGCCTTGTCACCACCAATATCCAGCGTTCGCATATATACTGATCTTGGAGCATATGCTTTCAATACCTTTTCATATATTTTTGTCTGCTCTTCCTCTGTAGGAAAAGTGTCATGAAGCATAAAGGGAATTTCAGAACGATAAAGCCCTATACCTTCAGCTCCACGCTCCAAACCAGGAGAGATGTCTGCTAATAACCCAGTATTAGCATACAAATTCACTCGGTAATGATCAGGTGTTTCAGCAGGCAGGTTTTTAAGTTTATCCAGCCCTTTGGTTAGCCTGTTTTCTTGAGCAATCAGACGGCGATACTCTTTTTGCATGTGATCGCCAGCATTAAATATAACTTGAGCACGGTAACCATCCATCACCGCGACCTGCTGATCTACCTTCTTAGAGGGTATATCTCCAATACCCATCACAGCAGTTATTCCTAATGCATTTGCCAGGACTGCGGTATGAGATAGTGAAGAACCTTCCATACAAACAATACCGACTAGGTTTTCAACTGAGAACTGTGCTATTTCAGTAATACTTAATGTTTTTGCAACTAATATGAAAGGCTCGTCAGGTAACTCAATTGAAGTGTCATGTGCATTTAACCTAGCATAAATTCTTGCACCTAAATGGCGAATATCTTCTGCCCTTGCTCGTAAATATGGATCCTCCAGCTGATCAAATTTTTGTGCATGTTCCTCAATAGTATGTTTAAGAGCAGATGATGCTGTTAAACCTTCTCTGATTCGTGTTTCAGTTTCACGCACGATCATGTCGTTATCCAGCATCATTAAGTAGACACCGAATAACGCATGTACATCTTTAGATACACTCGAAGCAAGCTTATCGCCACCAGATTGAATTTCTAACTTAACCGATTCGAGTGCTTCCAAAAAAGCCGCTATTTCCGTTTCTTTATCGTCACAATAATGATCTTTAATAGTAGCCAAGTCTTTAAAGGGAGCAAGAAAGTGTATTCTTCCAATCGATATACCTGTGGAACCTTTGATACCCTGAACTTTAATTTGGTTACTACCTTCATCAGAGGTTATGGCAGAGAGTTTTTCCTGATTAAGGACTGTTGATAAAGGCCCCGCTAACTGAGCAGCAATAGTAATGAGAAATGCTTCTTCTTCATCTGAGAAAAACCTAATATCGAGACTCTGAATAACAAGAACACCGATTAATTTTCTGAAACTTATGACGGGAACCCCTAAAAAACCTGCAAAGTGTTCTTCACCTGTTTCAGAAAAATATCGGTAGTTGCGGTGCTTTGAACCGTTTTCTAGATTTAACAAGCTTTGATGCTGACATATGTATCCGACTAAGCCATCGCCAGTACGCATTCTAACTTTACCGATCGCACTATCAGATAAGCCTTCAGTGGCCACCAAGACCCAGTCTTCTTGTTCTTCATCTGATAGATAGATACTGCAAACATCTGAGTGAGTGACTTCTTTCACTCGGGCTACAATTAAATGAAGTAGTTCATCAGCAGAAGAAAGCTCGCCTGCTTCCTGAAAGATTTTTCTAAGTGCCTGTAACGGCTCCATTATTTCGTCCTTAGTTTAAAAAGTGTTTTAAACATAATATCCTAGTTACATATACTAATTTTAATCAGAAGATTTATCTGGTTTATTTCTAGGTAGATATCAAGCGAAATAAGCCACTATTATTGGGTAGTCTCTGGGTAGAGTATTGATGTGATGAAAATTGCTTAACCAATATCCGTGTTATATATTTGCCCTTTTGCTTTTAAGTATGACTTTAATACGAATCGAGCTTCATCCCTTTGAATATTATTAATCACTTTTATGCCTCGTAGCGACAAGCCTCCCACCCAATCATCCGGTTTATCCCCTTCATCAAAGCCAATTTCTCTTGCATCGCTATCGGTTGCACCAGTAATAACTCGACGAATACCAGCCCAGGGGATCGAACCCAAGCACATGGCACAAGGCTCTGTACTTGTTACTAATTCATAATCGAGCGATGAATGCCCACTTAGATCAAAAGACCCAAGCTTTCGTTGAGCTAATGTAATAGCTACGATCTCAGCGTGTAATACAGATAAACCTTGGTTTGTCACAAGGTTCACACCTAATGAAATTAGTTTGCCAGAATTAGCTTCAAAAATTGCAGCTGCAAAAGGCCCACCTGTCTGCATCTGGATATTTTTTTGGGACGCCGCAATTACAAATAACATTCGTTTCTTAATATCAGACGATTTGGTATATGTTTGGCCAAATAACTCTAGCCAAGCCGGTAACCCAACTTCAACCTTACTCGCTTGTAAGAACATGATTAGATCACCGTTTAAGCTACCAAGAATATTGAAAGTCTAATTTGATTTGTGTACACATGATAATTGCCGGTTATGTATCCGAGATAATAAAACAATCGAGAAAATTGCACCAATTAGCGCTATTGCCATATCTGACTGAGTATCCCAAATGTCACCCTGAGTTCCGAGAAATGCTTCAGCATCCGTGCCAGATGCTAATGCAACCCACCACTCTATTAACTCATAAAATGCACTGAAAGCCAGACAGATTGAAACAATAAATAAATTTAGCCAGGCTTTACTACTAACAACCTTTTTTCGTATTAGTATTTCTCTTGCTAATAAGGCCGGCACAAAGCCTTGAGCAAAATGGCCTAATTTATCGTAGTTGTTTCTTTCAAGATCAAAGATAACTTTTAGAGAATCAAATAAAGGGACCTCAGCATAAGTAAAGTGGCCACCAATCATCAAAATAACACAGTGAACTAATATGAAAAAATAGAGAATAGGTGTTAAACGAAAAGTTCTGTAGGTACAAACTAACAAAACTGCCCCTATCAAGGCAGGTAGTACCTCAAGAAACCAGGTGAATTGATCTTTTGGATTAACCCCTGACCAAATTAATACAATACCAAAGATTAGCCCCCACAGAAATTTGATAAATATACGCTCCTTATTTATTCAGTTTAGAAATTAATTGCCTTTACTGAAGCTAATGATCCTCTTCACAATACAACGTTATGGATTCAATTACTTGCTCTAGTTGATGACTAAATAGTTGCAGCACAAGACCTTCAACTTCAACATCGTTATTCGAGAGAATATCATCAATCTCTTTCGCTGTTTGAGAAAGTTCCAAGGCGCCAATGTTTGCAGATACGCCTATTAGATTGTGTGTTAAAGCTTTAGCATGTTTAATATCACTAATTTTTAGTGCTTCGAAAAGTTCCTGATCAATGTTTTTATATTTAGTAGAGAATTTTCTAATCACTTTTTCAAATAATGCGTGTTTACCATTGCAAGTATTTAGGCCTGAATTAATATCAAGCCCCTTAAAATCGGGGATATCTTTCAAATCATTAGGGTCATCAATTGACACGACCTCCCCAGAGGAGGCCTGCATAGCTCCAACCAAGAGATCATCCTGTCTAACCCCTTGTTTAGTCCTGCACAAGCGCGACAAAGCGCCAAACAACTCTTCTGGTATAATCGGCTTCGTCAGGTATTCATTCATACCGATTGCCAAACCTTCTTCACGGCTATTTGTTGTAGCACTGGCTGTTAATGCAATAATTGGAATCTTATTCCATTTATCCTGAGACCGGATCTGTCTGGCCGCTTCCACCCCGCCCATAATAGGCATTTGAATATCCATCAAAACCACATCAATTGTTTCTTGCTGTTTACTTTTTTGTTCCAACAAATCAATTGCGGCCTGCCCATTATCTACAACAAACACCTCTCCACCACAATCTGCTAATAACTCAATGACAATCTCTTGATTGATCGGATTATCTTCTGCGAGTAATACTCGTAATTGACCAACTTGTTGATATAGCGCTGAGGATAATTCACTTAATGGTGTAAAGCCTTGGCGCACAGTGATTTCGTTGACATCCTTACTATTCAAACACTCATAAAAATTTGTGAAATAAACAGGTTTCTTTAGACTGGATATTGAGTATGACGAAAGAATTTTTGGGAGCTGTACACAGTCACTTAAATAAACAAATTTAAAATTATTAACTTCATGTTTTTTGTGTTGCTGATAAAAGCTTAATATTTCTATTTCAGAAAAGCTGTCATCCATTAAAATCACGTTGACAACGTCATGACTACCATCATGAATTTCAAGTAATTCTGAACTCTGAATATTAACGCCATATGCACTCAAGGTGTTGTTAATTGCTTGTAGCGTGTCTTTATCCTTACTACAAAGTAAAACGTTACTAGCGTCATCTGGGAGATTTATTAATTGTTCAGGAGCGATGCACAGCGGCAAAATAACACTGACTTCTGTGCCTTTTCCTTCTTCGCTTATTAGCTTGAGGTTTCCCCCCATTAACTCGCTTAACTGTTTACAAATAGCTAACCCCAAACCAGTTCCACCAAACCGGCGAGTGGTAGATGCTTCTGCCTGAGTGAATGGTTCAAACATTAAATCAGCGACAGACTGCTGCATACCCGGCCCTGAATCTTTTACTTCAAACTCTAAAGTAAGTAAGTCCTGTTTTTTTTCAAGCACTCTAATTGATAAAACTACTTTACCTTTTTGAGTAAACTTGATGGCATTACTTAATAAGTTAAGTAGTACTTGATTAATGCGTACTATATCTCCGGTTAGAAATGTTGGCGTATCAGGAGCTACATCAAATATAAGCTGAATATCTTTGTCTTGGCTTTTCAGGTTTTCGAGTACAGCCAAGTATGCGAGCAGCTCATCTAAAGAGAAGTCAGCCATCTCAATATGCATTTTTCCGGCTTCTACTTTTGAAAAATCCAGGATGTCGTTAATAATTCTCAGTAAAAAATTTGCAGAGTTATGTACTTTTTCAATGTAATTTCGTTGCCTACTTGGTAGCTCACTTTGTAAACTCAAGTAGGATAGATTAATGATGGCATTCATTGGTGTACGTATTTCATGGCTCATATTTGCTAAAAAAGCACTTTTAGATTCATTGGCTCTCGCGGCTATTATAGACGAATCTTCGGCCTGCTCTTTAGCAAGCTTTAGTTCCTGAGTGCGGAGTTTAACCAGCTTACTGATTTTGGCATTAGTATTACGTATCCCTAGAGTGTAATAAATAAAACCAACCAGTAAGAACATGCAAAGTAAAACAAAACTAACTAGCACTGATATGGATGCTAGCTGGGCCACTTTTAGGCCCTGTACCATTGTTACTCTTGGAATAATAGCATGAACATCCAATACGGGTAGACCTCCAAGCCCCAGAATTTGTCCAACTATTTCCAATGAGTTCTCATCAATTTCAGTGACCCCGTTATGATCAACATGCAAATAGTTAAAATGAGAGTTCAGCTCATTTTTAGGCGTTGTGTTTCTCAATAATTTAGCCGTAAAGTCAACACGGGTTTGCCTTGCTAACTTATCTAAAAGCGTTTTTCCAAGAATGCGCCCCATTAACATTGTGCCTGCAATTGGCCCCTTCCCTCGGCTGGTCACAATCGGTTTAGACACGATTAGCATTGGGCCAGCATTTGAATCCATTATGCCAGCAATAGAACTATCGACTGAGGTGTGATCAAACAAGACTTCAATAGAGGCTGACGTGTCTTTAGGAAATTCTTTGACATGAATTAATCCACCTTGAGCAGAATCAAACACATCACCCCAAACAAAATTGCCTTGAGGATTGTAAAAAAAGATTAGATTTATTCCACTACTGCCTTCCAAAGTTTCCCAAACTAAATTTGAATCAATGTAGTTTTGATTTCGATCCTGAACAAAACGATAAGTATCGTCCCAGACTGCCCAATCACCCGCCAGTAATTCAATATGCTCAACTTCCCTTTGAATCGCATCCATGACCCTTTGTAGTTCAGTTTCAGCCTGTTTTTGCTCAAGTTTGATAAAGCTCGGTAGAATTACCCAGCGTTGCAAGGCATGATTCACGCCTGCAAAAAACAATACGGCGAAGACGACCAAAATCCCCCATCTAAATGAACTCATTTTCATTGTGTTCACCTACCTAATTCCAGTTAAAAGTTAGAGTAAACTTTTTAAATCTGAAATAGTCCTACCTAAGCGCTTGCCTACTTCGCTGATTTCTTGCACTGAATTGAAGGTTTGTTCAAGTGCAGATGAATAGGTCATACGTAGGTGATTTTCTTTCTCTTCAGTTAAAGATAGGTTTTGTACATCATCTTGCAAATTCTGAAACTTACCTTCCATATCACCACTAAATTTGAGCAGAGACATTTTAATCAAGCGTTCAGACGCTTGTAGTTCATCACAAGCGTTCTGCACGGTTTTGACTACCTTATGATCCAAATTCAAGTTACTTGATAAGTCGAGGTGTTCCGCACAGGCTGAAGCAATTTTAAGAAGTAAAGGTATGTGTTCTTTCATGCGATCTGTGATCATTTCATCTTCAGGCATACTCTTTATAAGCACACTCACATACTTATCGTTGACCTGAACCTGATCATTAAACTCGTAAATGTCACCTCTTTCTTTAAGCATCACGAGTACCTCTTCTTCAATAGGTGAACAAGAACCCAAATTAGTTAGTGACACTGTTTCTTGCTGCCCACAAACAAGAACGGCAGCGCTTAAACTGCCTATTTCCTGTAGCGTCCTCAGTACTAAATCGGCAAGCTCTAGATAGCTTTTGACACTAAAAACATTCACTGAAAACTGAAGAAGCACACCCATTTCGCCACTTCCACTAGCTACATTCATGAATGCCTTGGAAAGCTCAATTCGCCTATCATCAAGTTTTTTTCGTTGTTCTTGTTGTTGAATGATTAGTTTTATTTTAGCTAGTAATTCTTGAGGCTCACAAGGCTTGGCAATATAGTCATAGCCGCCAGCAGCGTAACCTGCTAATCGCTCTTCGTTGCTTGTCTTGGAAGAAATAAACATCACTGGGCATTGCGGCTGAATGTCATGTAGGCGTCGACAAACCTCTAAACCATCCATTCCAGGCATATCGACATCCAGTAGTACCAAATCAACCGGTGATTCATTTATTCGCTGTAAGCAGTTTTCGCCGCGGGTAAAACACTCGACCTCGTAATAATCTTCGAGAGTTCCCTGCATAAGATCAAGGTTGATGTCTTCATCATCAACCACCAAAATGCTTTTATTAACGTCTACACTGCTCATATACAGACCTACCTTAATTAATATCAGGGACAGGAAACTCCACCCTTTATTAAGCAGGGTGGAATTATATGAAACATTGATACACTACATCTTCACCTGCTAATAAACACATCAACAAAATAAAGCGATAATTTTTAACCGTACGGTCTTTAAATATAAAGTTAAAACACAGCTAAAAAATCAATATTTTCTTCGCTTGAGTGTAGTTCAACCAATGAAACCAAGCATAGTTTACTAATTCAAATAATTACAGTATCTCTGCCATCTTGAATAGCTTAATCGATCATTTTTACTGTATTTAAAGACTTCCCATAATCATTTATTAACCACCGCCCAAACTGAGATATTCTCTATTGACCCCAAATAACTATCTTAATATTATTATGGTTTCAGCATTACTGTTAACTTATGTTAATAAGATAGCGTTAAGTAGATGTAAATCAGGACAAACCACCTATATTGGAATTTTGTTTAAGCGTAATAGTAAAACTATAATTATATGCCTTGGAGTTTGTTGACAGGAAAATCAACAGCTGTACTCAAGGACATATGAAGGAGAATGAATTATGACTGTTCTAAATGTAAACGACCTTTCTATTTTCAAGTCTAGACAAGTTATAGATCATGATGAAAGCTGGGCAATTAAATTGATGAATGAATGTGAACAAGAAAACGTACAGAATGAAGAGAACCTTCAGGATGATATTATATTTATTGATAATCACACGGTAAATTCGAAATCTTCAACAATTATCGACTCTCAGAAAACAGACACATCATTAGAAAACACATGCACACCTTCAGCAATCGAAATTCAAATATTGGCTGCAAAAAATACAAAAAAGGCACACCAAGATAAATTACCCGTTAAACCAAAGAAAAATCTCATGACACTTTTTAGAAACAAGTAAGCGAGACACCAAGACTCAGTAAGTTCTCAACACATCTGCCTCAATTGAAGTTTATTAGTGGCAGAACTTATCTTTCATACTCATTTTTACTATCTTCAATAAGCACTTACTGAGTTGATAGGCTTTAATTATGAAGAAACAAAACCAAACATCAAACAAAAATACTTAGCTATGATGGCACGCCGGTATCAGATTAGATAATGAGCTCCTGTCATTTTTTAATAAAGACTTCTATGATAAGTAAGTCTTTATTAAGGTTACATTTTGATGCATTCACTTTACCCTGAAATTCAAGCCTACCAAGAACACCTATTGCCCGTTAGTGATACCCATTCTCTTTATATCGAGGAGTCTGGTAATCCCCAAGGTATTCCTGTTCTTTTTGTTCATGGAGGCCCTGGCGGTGGGTGCGATCATAAGTCACGCTGCTTTTTTGACCCCGAACAATACCGGATTATTATTTTTGATCAACGAGGTGCAGGCAAAAGTACGCCTCATGCAGAACTGAGTGAAAATACAACACAACACTTAATCAACGACATTGAGAAAATTCGCCAATTCCTTAAAATTGACTCTTGGGTTTTATTTGGTGGTTCCTGGGGCTCTACCCTTAGCTTATTGTATGCACAGGCTTTTCCAGACCGAGTTTTAGAATTAATTTTGAGAGGTATATTTTTATGCCGGAAGAAGGATCTTCAGTGGTTTTACCAGGAAGGAGCCAGTCGACTTTTCCCTGATGAGTGGCAACAGTTTGTAAAACCTGTTTCCGAAAGTGAACGAGATAATTTTATCGCTGCCTATTATAAATTACTTACATCAGAGAATGAATTGAAACGCATGGCAGCGGCTAAAGCCTGGTCTGGGTGGGAAGGTGCCTGCTCGACATTAAAAGTAAATAAAAGTGTTAAAGATCACTTTACAGCCCCACAAATTGCATTAGCAATGGCTCGTATTGAGTGCCATTACTTTATTAACGATAGTTTTATTGATGAAAACCAAATCATTAATAACATGGGTAAGATCTCGCATATTCCCGGCGTTATCATACATGGACGTTATGATGTCGTCTGCCCGTTGGACAACGCGCTGGAATTAAAAAACAATTGGCTGGAAGCACAATTACATATTATCAGAGAGGCTGGACACAGTGCTTTTGAAGCAGGCAATACTGATATGCTCGTACGTGCAACAAACGAAACAGCGCAGCGATTAAATTCAGCTTAAAGTCTCTTATCGACCTTATCCATCATCAAAACAAGGGTATTTTTCAAAAGCTTCAAAATGGTCATTTGGCAGCCCATATAACAGATTAGCCAAATCATCACATCTAGCTACCCACTCATGACCTATTCGTTTAGCACTTTCGCGCATTGACCATTGCAAACATTTTAATTTTTGCATCACAGATTCAAACATTAGCGCAATAGTTTCTACTTCAATAAATTCATTTTCCTGTCCTTTAATCGCCACCTCAGATAACCAAGTACGAATATCGGGTTCCCATATACCTGAGTTCTGATAAAGCTGTTCAAGGCTGGCAATCATAGTCGTAGAACGCTCGGTGTCTTCAATAGATTTTATCTTTTGCATCTCAGATGAACACGCTTTTGCTAGCAATAACCAATGAACAAGAAAACGCTGCAACACGATTAAATATTTTGCTAGAGGCGGCATGAACTCTATGGGAATAACCAGTGAAGTGGCGACGGCACCTTTTCTTAGCATTTCTACAGCAGCGTTATATACGTCGATATTTATACCCTCACTTTCTACCTGAATAACAGGCAACAAGTGACCACTACAATAACCTCGAGGTTTTAATGTATTCGAATATGCTTCATTAAGCATGACGGCCAGCCCTACAATCTGACTTTCAATACTATTCTTATCGCCAATAATTCCTCGTGGCCACCCGGAACCATCTTTTCGTTCGTTATAGGCTAAGATGGTATCTCCTACACGCTTAGAAAGGTTCGGAACCTTATCTAGAAATTCTTTCCCAAGCAATAGTTGCTCTTTATAGAGCGCCCTTTTTTCGGACTCTGGCAACTGATCAACCGAAAGAGCAGCCTCAGGGTCAATATTCAAAAAACCTGCGTCATGCATTTGGGCAGCTGCAAATACAAGCTCTATCGCTTCATCTTTCAATCCTAACTGCTGAGCAATTAAAATTGCAAAGCCTGTTGCGCTTTGAGTATCAGTATATTTTTTGGGCATGCGTTCTTCAAAAACAGTTAGTTTTTGAGAAATCAAAGGATAAGCATTAAGTAAGCCGCACTGACGAATCAACTCTTTCGTGGTTTCGGAACCACCATCTTTACCAAAGGTGTTTTTTTGCGCCAAACGTATATCATTGAACAATTCATTAGGAGAAAGTGTAACAGTTAAATTAACCTGCAATTCAATAGGTAAATCTAACTTAAATCTAGAGATTTTATTTGCTACATCTTCCGTAATATTGGTGCCTTTTGGAATAACCGTTGCACCTAAGCTATTACATATATCCTGTGTGGTAATGACCGGGTTCGTTTTATTTATTTCTACTAAATGATCCGCATAAGAATTTCGTTCTGAATACTGCACCATACTGATCTAAAACTCCGATATTTTTATATTTATAGTCTATCAAAATAGGTATTCCAGTTACGTTATTCCTTTTTATCATATCTACATACCTTTGATAATATTATGGTATAAAATTAAACTAATACAAGGAGGAGAATCATTCAAATTTTTAATCTAATACTTGAACAATAATCCAAAAATTGTTTCGTCAAACCTAGCGATATATTAACGCCAAAGATAACCGCCATTGTGCTTATTGTTTTCAAACTATTTTTATATGAAAGAGTTGAATAACTTAGAGTGCTTCTTGAGTACAAACCAATCAATGTTCGATACCTAAAACACAGTTATCCTCAACGAGTCACTTAATAGCCTTCAAGTTTTGATATATTATGCTACCCAATATTAGCCAACCTTATGTACCAAGAGTGATTCCCTTATTATGAAGTCGATTAATCAATTTCGTCTAACTACTGCTGCTCTTAAACGTTTATATCTAGACAAAATTATTATTTCAGAAAATTCCCAGAACTTAAATCTTATTTTGAAGCGTAACCCTAAACTGGTTATCGCTCTAAACCATGGCCCAATGGCTGGCGCACTCGCAGGGCTAATAGGTATAGCAGATGTATTTCAGATAAATGGTGGCGGTACTAGAATACCATTTGGTATTACCTGGCGTAATTTTTATGACTTTCCAGTTACCAAACAAATATTGTCATATTTAACGCAAGTAGATAAAGGCGTTAACGTTGATGAAGCAAGTCACCTTTTATCAAACACAGAGTTTACTGACTGCTTCATTATGCCTGAAGGCGAGCTGTGTAATTTTGGCAACGGTTTAGATATTCAACCCTTTCTTAGCCCGCGGTTTATTGAGCTAGCAATTCGAAGCAATACTCCCGTACTGATAACGGCCCATCAAGGTTCAGAAAACTGGGCGTGGCCTCTATCAATCAATAATAAATTAAAGCCGCTCTTTAAATGGTTACCCAAAAATATGCAGGATAGCTTTGATGAGTCGGGTATCATTAGTATTCCAAAGCCTTATCGACGAAAACTGGGGAAACTGTATATGAGTTTTTATCTATACCGTCCAAAGTTAAAATCAACTGATCTGGCTGAAGAAATGAATGAAAGACTAAAACAACTAAATGTAGAAGCAGACAAGGTCCGAAAACAAATGCAGAAGATGGTTACTCAACTTTCATTAGAACGAACATCAAAACATTCATTAAAAAAGAACAATAGCAAATCAGAATAGTTTTAAGTGGCTTCTTATCCAGGATTCTTAATAAGTCGTCAGTGGCGAGACACGCCAAATGGTTTAGTGCTCCGCTACTGGTTACATACTGAAGCCGGCCCTTTATTGGTTGAACAGGAAAACCAGGAAGGCGTTTTCTTTATTGAAGCGCCCTACCTTAAAAAAGCCTTATTACTTACGCGAAACTTCCTTCACAGGTATCGTCCTTTAGAATTAAAATCATTCTCTCAACAAACAGTCTCAGCCTTTTACTTTACTAGCCAGAAGAGTTTACGTAGTGCTGCCAAAATGCTGAAACAGAATGGTATTGAGCCACTTGAAGCCGATGTTAGAACCGTAGATCGCTACCTTATGGAGCGCTTTATCACGAGTACACTAACCGCTACAGTGAATAAAACAGTAACAGGGCAATGTTTATCCATCAAAAATGCCAAACTTGAACCGTCAGAATTCAACCCTGATTTTCGTATCATTTCTTTCGACATAGAAACAAACTTCAACACCAATCATCTGCTCTCAATCGCTGTTTATGGCAAAGATGTAAAGCAGGTATTTATGCTGGGAAATTTAGCTAACAACCAAACCATTGAACATACTTTATTTTTGAACGATGAGCGTAGTTTACTGATAGCATTCATGGACTGGTTGCATAATTACGACCCTGACATTCTTATTGGCTGGAACTGTATTAATTTTGACTTACGTATATTAGAGCAAGCCTGCAAACGTTTGAAATTAATGTTTAATATAGGCCGAAATCATGAGGTGGTTGAGTGGCGAACAAGCGCAGCTAATGAAGGACACTATTTTGTTCTCATCCCTGGTCGGGCCGTATTGGACGGTATTGATACACTTAAATCAGCTACTTATAGCTTTGAAAGTTTCTCCTTAGAGTCAGTATCCAGAGAACTATTAAATAAAGGGAAACTAATACACAGCCCTGATGATCGAGGCGAAGAAATTCTCCGTCAATTTCATGAAGATAAAACTGCATTAGCCAAATACAATTTAGAAGACTGTAAATTAGTCTGGGACATTTTTAAAAAAACAGACCTTATTCAGTTTGCCATTGAACGCGCAAATTTAACAGGCTTAGCCTTAGACAAAGTTGGCGGCTCTGTTGCCGCATTCGAAAACCAATATTTACCTCGCTTACATCGACAAGGTTATGTCGCACCTAATTTACCCGAAAACCCTCAGGGTGTCGGTAGTCCGGGTGGTTACGTCATGAGTTCTCAGCCGGGGTTATATGATCATGTACTAGTATTGGATTTCAAAAGTCTATACCCCAGCATCATCCGTAGTTTTCTAATCGACCCTTACGGTTTAGCCGAAGGAGATAAACTTATGCCTTCAACTAACTCATCTACTGAAAACTCATCACATATCACGTCACCGGCGACAGCTTATGACTCTTGTCTTTTTTCCAAAGGGTTTCGGGGAGCTTTTTTCAAAAAACAAAACAGTATTTTACCTGGTTTAATCGAGCATTTATGGCAAGCTCGCGACAGAGCCAAAGTAGCAAAAAGACCCGCCCTGTCACAAGCTATCAAAATAATCATGAACTCTTTTTATGGCGTGATGGGTACACCTGGCTGCCGCTTTTTTGATGCGAGACTCCCAAGTTCAATTACCCTTCGGGGACATGAAATCATGAATCAAACTCGCGAACTGATTGAGCAAAAAGGTTTTCAAGTGATTTATGGCGATACAGACTCAATTTTTGTCTGGCTAAATCAGTCTGTAGACTTGAAACAAGCAGACATGATTGGCAATCAACTGGCTAAGGAAATTACTTTGTGGTGGTCACATCACCTTAAGTCTGAATATCAACTAGAAAGCGCTTTGGAGTTGGAATATGAAAACCACTTCACTCGGTTCCTGATGCCCACCATTAGAGGCTCTGAGAAAGGTTCAAAAAAACGTTATGCCGGTTTAGTTGTCAATGAAAACTTCAGTTACCAAACCCCAGAACCAGATAGTTATAATTTGATATTTAAAGGTCTCGAAACAGTCCGTACTGATTGGACGCATTTAGCACGAGAGTTTCAGAAAGAACTCTACAAACTTATTTTTTTAAACCGTGATTTCAAACCTTATATTCAACAAGTTGTACACGATTTAAAAGCTGGGCAATATGATGACAAATTAATCTACCGTAAACGCCTACGACGAAAGCTCCACGAATACCAACGAAATGTACCGCCACATGTGCAAGCAGCTCGCAAAGCGGATACCTGGTTAGCAGCCAGAAATAAGAAGCCTCGATATGAATACGGTGGCTGGATCGAGTATTGCTACACCCTGAACGGTCCAGAGCCTCTGGAATGCTTAAGCTCCTCCCTAGATTATGACCTTTATCTGGAACGCCAGATTGCGCCAATTGTTGATGGAATTGTCAACTTCCTCGGTACTTCTTACAATGAAATTACCAGTAGGCAAATGACACTTCTTTAGCCATGCCCTCCGCCATACTAATTTTCATTTAACCACAAAGCCTTTAATTTAAATTCTCCACCTGTAATTTCTAGTCATTTACTGAAACTCTGCTAAGTTATCTTTGTTAACAAAATAAACTATTGTAGAGCTTTACATGAAAAAGCAACTTAGCATGAAACCAATTATCTTCTGCCTTCTTTTTCTACTGGCTGCGCATGCAAACACCAAAGAAACCATCATTGTAGGACTCGCTCACTTCCCTCCTTTTATCGAAGCGCGCAGCGACAATGTAAGCGGTTTAGCTGCTAAGATGCTAGATTTAATGAATCATCATCAAAATAAATATCAATTCCAAGCCATTCCCACATTACCCGCGACCCGCCATGAGACTTTCCGCCTAGGTCGTTATGATATGTCTATGTTTGATAATATTGCTTGGGGTTGGCAAGATTTTAATGTTGATGCTTCGGATGTATATTTACAAGGTGGAGAAGTTTATATCACGCAAGCTATCTCTGGGCGCGATGAAGCTTATTTCACAGATTTCAAAGGCAAAACAATCATTGGCATTCAAGGCTACCACTATAAATTTGCAGAATATAATGCCGATGAAGAATATCTTAAGCAGACTTTTAATATGCAACTTACCAAAAGTAATCTAGGCAGTATTAAAATGTTGTTATCAGGAGAACGAGGTGATATCGCTGTGGTATCCATGTCTTTTCTTGCCAAATATTTAAAAGATAACCCAAGTGATAGAAACAGGCTTCTTGTATCTAGAAAACTGGACCAAACTTATCAGCACAGCATTATTTTACGTAAAGGGATTAAACCGACGATCGAAGAAATCAATACCATTTTAACCGAACTAACTCAAAATGGAGCACTCCAAAAACTATGGAAGTCCATTGACCCTAACTCTATTTATCCTAATTAATCTCATAACTTTTTACTTAGTTTATTGCTTACTTCCGAAACATTAGATCTAAAAATTAAGTTTGACCCATTAACATCTTAGTAATTTCTTCTGAAGACACTGGCTTACTAAAAAAGTATCCCTGTGCAAATTCACAACCTTGAGTTTTGAGATGTAACAGTTGCTCTTCCGTCTCAACACCTTCTGCAATAACCTTTAAACCTAGACTATGTGCCATAGCTATAGTTGCATCAACTAAGGTCTTATCAGCAGAATTTGTAGTAATATCACTAATAAAACTACGATCAATTTTCAAGGTACTGAAGGGATATTTACGCAGATAACTTAAAGAAGAATAACCTGTACCAAAATCATCCATAGATAGCTCTACACCCATGCGATCTAGAGAAGCCAGCGCTTCGTCGATATAGGCATGCCCACTCATTAAAACACCTTCTGTTATTTCTAACTCGAGTGAGCTGGCAGTGACGCCAGACTGCTTTATAGATGATTCAACAAAATCGACCAAACTAGGGTCTCTAAATTGTCTGGGTGAAAGATTGACTGCAATTTGAAATGTAAAATTACTTATTTGTTGCCATTGTTTCGCTAAAATCAATGCTTGAGTTAAAACAAATTGGCCAATAGGAATAATCAACCCCGTTTGCTCGGCAATAGGTATAAATTCATCAGGAAGTACATCACCTAATGTTAAGTTATTCCAACGAATTAGTGCTTCGACTCCAGTAATTCGATTGGTTCTAATATCAATTTGAGGCTGGAACAGTATATTGAATTCATTTCTCTCAATTGCCCCGTTCATCTGCTCTTCTATGCTAAGGCGTCGAGAAACTCGTTGATTCATTTCGTCAGTATAAAATGAGTAAGTATTGCGCCCGAGTTCCTTAGAGTTATACATTGCAGAATCGGCATTTCGAAGCAGTTCTGAAGCATTCTCTCCGTCACCCGGGTATACTGATATACCAACACTAGCCGTTAGTATTAGTTCTCGATTATCTACTTCAAAGGGTCGCCTTAACTGGTTTATCAGGTTTTTTACTACGGGCGTTGCATCAGCAATATGACTGAGGCCTGACAACAGAATAATATACTCATCACCACCAAGACGACCCACTGTATCACCTTGTCTAACGACACCCATAAGACGCTTACCAGCTTCAACTAATAAAGCATCGCCAGCTTCATGGCCAAGTGAATCATTAACTTTTTTAAAATCATCAAGGTCCAAGAAAAGTACAGCGACAAATTCATCTCTTCGCTGGGACTCTTTTATCAAATGGGCTAAGCGATTAAGTGATAAAAAGCGATTGGGTAGATTCGTTAACGCATCATAATGAGCCTGATGAATAATCTTCTGTTCTTGCTCTTTACGTACGGTGATATCGAGAACAATCGCACTAAAATATTGTTCTCCATTTAAAAACCACGAGCTAAGTGTCAACTCCATCTGAAAAATTTGTTTATTTTTACGTAACCCCGTGAGTTCATGACTTATCCCACCATGAACTAACCCTCCATTATCCATCGCCTTTGCAATACCCTGATCATGGCCCGCACGCAGATTCTCTGGAATAATAACGGTAACTGGCTTGCCCATGACTTCTTCAGAGGTATATCCAAATATTTTTTCAGCGCCCTTATTCCACTCTAATACAGCCCCATCCTTCCCAGTGATCAATATCATCGCTACTACCGATGACTGAAAAACTGCTCGAAATTTTTCTTCGTTCTCGATCAACTTAAGTTCCGATTCTTTACGCTGTGTAATATCCGCTGAAATTGCACACGTTCCTGTCAAACGCTGACTATCATCAGTCAGTGGGAACTTAATAGTGAGGTAAGTATGTAACGAGCCATCTTTATGTTGTACCTGTTCTTCAAATTCCATAGGGCCTTCGCGAGCAGCTTTGTCATTTTCCCATAAAGCATTCGCTATCTCGTAAGGAAAAAGATCAAAGATGTTTTTACCTACAAAATTATCATTTTCAAACCCGGCCAAAACATCAAACTGCCTGTTAACCAATGTCACATTACCTTTCAGGTCCTTGGTTGAAATCAGTGTGGGAGAATATTGGAGAATAGCTCTAAGTTGAGCTTCATTTTGTTGTAATGCCTTCTGTGTCGCTTTAAATGCCAACACAGCATCAGACAATGGCTGGAGGTACCGGTCTGGCTTAGCTGGAAGCACTACATCAGTCCTGCCTTTTGAAAGACGAATCAATGAACGGTTAATTTTTTCCATATCAAATGACATTCGATTTGAAAAATAAATAGCAGAAAAAACCATTAACGAGATCAAGATAAACGTCAGGAAGGTAATTATCTTGTGGTCATAAATTGACTTATCTATAAACTCAGACTCGGCTTCTAACCTGTGTACATAATATTCTGACAATTCTAATAAGAGCTCATTTAACTGTTGCAGTATGCCGTTTGCCAAAAGCAGTTCTCTTCGAGCAAGGTTAGCACTAACAGTTGAAATCTCGATGGAGTCAATGATCACACCTTTGTATTGCACCAGCTCTATTCGAATCTTCTCAACTACGTCATTTTGTTGCGTTTCTGTTGAATTAACGACATCAAAGGCCTGATTAAACTCTGCTTCTATCTTGTAATAATCATTGAGTATTTGACGGCCACTTATATAAACCTTTTCCTCATCGGGCTCGTCAATTACTTGTAACAATACTTCTGAAAGCTTGGTGTGGTTATTTGTCAGCAAAAGAGTCAGACGACTTATCTCACTAATCCGGGGTAAATTTATATTACTTAGCTGCTGAAATAGATCTGAGTGGGAGCGAAATATGGCATTAGCACTAAAATAGAGTACCAGCGTCAAAATAACACCTATAAACGGCGCGACCAAAAACCTGCCACGTAAAGAAAGAGACCTAAACATACAAATAACTACAAGCTTTTGTATTTATCATCGGGCCAGTCATCTGGTTTAATCATTCCTTTGTAAACAAGTGATTTTTTCTGTTTTTGAAACACAGCCATTGCCCCTTCAGGTTTTGGCCAGATTCCCAGACCATCTTTAAGGTTTGAGGTATGACCCACAAAAGCGATATTTTTTGCGCTGACTTTGGTTTCCATCATCATCAAATATAAACGATCTCCGAGACGTTTTGACTCTTGTTCATTTTTGCTTATCGAGAATTGAAGATTTGGTTCTATGCGAATTTCACCAAAAGTTAATTTAGCCGTGTCCCTGCATCGACAGTAGGGGCTGGATAAAATATCAGAAAATGGGATATTTAGAGATCTAATCGCTGCGCCAATATTATTAGCTTGCTGCACCCCGACTTCAGATAAATTCCTCTGGCCACTACAATCATCCAGATCTAATCTATTAGTATCTTTTTGGTCTCGATTAGTGATGCTATGACGCATGTAAATAATATGCCCACCTAACTTCAACTGCTTTATCAACGTTCCAGCCGGTAAAACCTCTGAAATAACGACATTCTCCGCTAAGGCAGAATGAACATAAAACAAGGTAAGCAAAAGCAATCTCAGCATTTTAATGCTCCAAAGCTACCAATCTTATTATTACTTAATTTAGTATAGGTATTAATAGGAAAAGAGCTACTAATCACAGGCTCTTCAGCGCTAGCGTTTAATTATGTCTTTCCAAGTTAAACTATTTGAATGAATTTTAAGCTTCATTAAATAAAGTTTTTAACCAAGCCAAAATAATCTGATTGCTTTTTTCTTTGTAGGTATTAACGGGTGTCACTAGATAAAAAGCTTCTTGAATTGTCATAAACCGCTCTGAAACTAGACTTAAGCGCCCTTCACTAACCTTACGCTTTGTTATAGGAAAAACACCAATAGCAATACCCAAGCCTTCTTCAGCAGCTCTTACAGCCGCGTCGTATGAATCAAAGAAGAGTTCTTTTTTTGGTGTGAATTGATAGTTCATATGATCCATTAGCCGTTGCCAGTCATTAACTTGAGATCGAATATGGATGAGTGTCTGGTTTTTAAAGTCCGATAGACATATCACAGGGTATTTTTCTATATAATCTTTGGAGGCGACCAGATTAGTTTTCACATTTGAAATAAGCGCAACATCATAATCCCCCCAAGGTGGAATTCCAAAACGTATCGCTGCGTCTAACTTACCGGGCTCCAAATTTTCCAACTTGGCACTGCTTTCGACCAAAAGATTAAAGTCTGGATAGACTTCATGGAAAGAAGATAACTGAGGAATCACCACCTCATTTGCAATATAAGGAATCATGCTAATTGTTATGGATGATGAAAAATACTGAGATCCGAATTGGGCATAGCCCACTTCATAAGTTCTTATCGTTTTTTTTGCTACTTGGTAGAAGTCTTCACCCGCTTTAGTTAATTGAACCTCTCTTTTCTTTCGGCTGAATAACGTGAGTCCAACATACGTTTCTAGGGTTTTTATTTGTTGACTGATTGCAGAAGGACTGACATGTAATTCTTCGGCAGCAACTTTAAAACTACGATGATTTGCAGATGCGACAAAAGCAGTAAGGTATTGAATGGGTGGCAGACGTGGCATATTAGACATAATAGTTATCAACCCAATGTATCAAAAATAGTTTAGATCTATTGATGTAATAAATAACAAACGATAGCTTAATTCTAACAAGTTAAGTTAGAAATTCTAATTTAATAGTAAGAATTTCGTGTTTGTAAATCCCGTCACTTTCTTAGATTATAAAACTCATCAAATATCAGTCGGTGAAAATGTCTTCCCCTCTGAACCAATCATAAGATATTAAATCTAATGCAGTAATTGAGGATAGAATAGTGCCGATAAAATACATTGACTATAATCAAGCTAAAGAGCCTACAGGCTTACGAATGATCGTCGTGGGTGGTTTACCTAGCCCTTGGGGAGAAGCGGCAAAAGGTATTTTTCATATCAAGAAAATACCTTTTTCAGCGGTTTATCACAACCCACACGATAAAGAGATGGCAAACTGGGCGGGTTCACCAAGTGCTCCTGTCGCCATCTATGAAAATGAAGCACCGCATTCAAGCTGGAAAGATATACTCTTACTCGCAGAACGCTTATCACCTGAACGCACTCTCTTGCCAGAAGACCCAACAGACCGCGCGCTTACTTTGAAACTTTGCCACGACATATGTGGAGAGATGGGTCTAGGCTGGGTTCGAAGACTCGAAGGTGTACACAAAGGTTTGAAGGGTGAAAAAGGCGGTTTTCCAGAAATGATCGCCAAATATCTGGCTTATAAATATGGTTACCACCAACAACAATCGACAGACAGTAGTGCACGAATTATAGAACTATTGAATATGCTGACAGCACGTCTAAAGATGCAGCATAATGCTGGTAAACGCTTTTATGTTGGCTCAACACTTTCTGCCGTCGATATTTATAGCGCAACGTTTATGGCTTATTTCAAACCATTGCCTGCAGAACAGTGTCCAATGGACGAGACAATTCGTACCGTATTTGAAACACTCGATGAGCAAGTATTAGCTGCCCTCAGCCCAATACTTATAGAACACAGGGACTTTATTTATTCTGAGTTTCTTGAACTTCCACTATCGCTTTAGCAATAAGAGCATGTGTGGGACAGTACTTTCTTTAAGCTATAGTTTTTCTCACTCTTTAGTTGGGGTCCATTTATTCATACCGATGCAGATATAAGGAACTGGATTCCGGCTTAAAAAACTACCGGAATGACTGAGGTGCGAGGTGTTCTAATTGGGTGACAGACTAATATTTATCAGCATGACTAGCTCGTTGGCCTATCACGGTAAGTGCCGCAACACGATAGGCCTCAGCTAATGTTGGGAAGTTAAAAATGCTCTCAACAAAAATATCTACATTCGCATTAGATAACATTGCCATCTGACCAATATGAATTAATTCAGTCGCACCCTCACCAACTATTTGGACGCCAAGTATTTTCTCGCCATTCTCGTCACAAATAATCTTTAACATTCCATCGCGGATACCATTTATTTGTCCTCGTGAAATTTCTTCAAAATTTGCACGCCCTATGGTAATTTTTCCGTGTTCTTTATTGGCCTGTTGCTCAGTTAGTCCTACGGCTGATAATTCTGGAATACCATAAATACCCGACGGAATTGTTTTACTCATGGGGCCAACTTCAATACCTAATGCATTGCAACTCGCCCTTCGCCCCTGCTCCATTGATGCTGAAGCCAGTGAGGGTGGGCCGATTACATCCCCTGCGGCATAGATGTGCGAAACTTGAGTTTGCAGCAATTCATCAACTGAAATATTGCCATACTCATTTAAATCCAGACCAGCATTTTCAAGGTACAAATCTTTTACATTTGCCTCTCTCCCTGCGGCACAAAGTAACTTTGATGACTTAACCACAGTGCCATCATCACAAGTTGTGATAACTTGCGATAATCCATCCCACTCTACTGAGCTGACATTTTTTTCACCTAACCACTTTCCTCCCATTTCTTGGAAAGCATGAACAAATTTTTCAGTTAAGTCACTATCCATAAAACCTAACGGTAATGGATAACGATCTACCATAGTTACTTTGACACCCAAGGCTTGAAAGATCGAGGCATATTCACTGGCTATAACACCGCCACCCAAAACGGTTAAACTTTTAGGTAAATAAAGCATGGTGAGAATAGAATCACTATCAAAAATATTTTCATGGTCGACAGGGATATTAGCTGGTTTACATGGAATTGACCCCGAAGCAATCACAAAGGACTTTCCTTGGCAGTTTTCAGACTCACCTCGTACTTTGGTAATTTCAATTTCATTGGCTGAGATAAATTTAGCACGACCATGGATACGTTCTATATTATTACGCTCTATCTGGCTCACCATAAAACCATCATGAGCTTTTAAAACTTTATGCAAGCGATCGATTAACGTAGACATTTCTGTATCTTCCGCTAATTCAAAGTTACATAGTGCGGCATTCTCACGCATTTTTTTTACGCGTAACGCATTTTCACGCAGTGTTTTACTCGGTATCGTTCCGCGATGAACGCATGCCCCGCCGAGGTATTGATCTCGCTCAATTATAGCCACGTTTTTACCTGCTTTAGAGGCTTGTACTGCAGCTTTTTGCCCCGCTGGGCCGCTGCCAATTACGATCACATCAAATTGTTTCATACTCGCATCGCCTCAAAACCGGATTTCACAATATCCCCTTTATTTTTAAGTGTTTCAATATCATTTTCATACAAGTTTAAAGCTGCAAACACACCATCGTTTAAAACGTCATCAAAGCCATCTTCATTTGGGTCAAGCATCACAGTTGCCAATTTTGATGCACCGTTGACCACCATTGCTTGCTCTGCATTACGCTTGGCGTCACTATAGCTTTGATAATGCTGCACCGATTCCTGTACGATAATGGGCATCCCCCATTTTTCAACTACGGCGACACCAAAAGCCACATGAAATTTTTGCTCCAACAACAAGACTTCTTCATGGGAAATTGAGTAATTCTTATCACGGATGCATTCAGAAATAGATTGCAGAGCTACCGGCCGACCAATGCTATGCAGCAATCCACATAAAAACGATGCTTCAACATTCTTTCTACTCACTCTGGCAACTTCTTTTCCCCAGAGTCCAGTGCACAATGCATGACTCCAAATATCGACTATACGCCCCTCAAAACCTGGGGCATCAAACATTTTACTGTTTAACGATGCGACTAGTGATATTTCAGTAAGAACTCCCATCCCTAGACGGGCGATCGCTTGCTGTAAGGAAATCATTGATGCATTGGGTGTATAAGCTGCTGAGTTAGCAATACGCATGACGTGGCCAGCTAACGCTTGATCACCTTGTATTAGTTTGGCGAGTTGTGCTGCATCTGAATCGGGATCATTAGATAAAGCCAATACTCGACTTGCTACGTCAGGAAGCATCGGGACTTCAATTTTACCTTGACTCACTAAACTATCTAAATAAATGGATATTTCTTGACCTTGAGGGCTAAATTCAATTGTGGTACTTGTCACTAAAAACGTCTCCAATCATTTCTTATTTCATTTAGTGTAGACCAGCTCTGGGAAGGCGTGATGTTGAATCACAAATAACGTTCTATAAAATCAGTTTAGGAAGTATTTCTTCATTTTCTTGATAATAACTCTCCGGCTTCAGCATCCTATACCGCCACAATATTTACCAAATAGACTCAAAGGCCATTCCCCCATCGGTGCTGCCAGCTATTCCCCAGGGTGCGCAACAAATTTATTGGGGTTCTGGTTTATGACATAGTCCTTAAAAACTTCTCGGTATTTTGCATTTTTACCATACCAACGCTCAACATTAGATAGCTGATCCATTAGCATTTCATTAGTAATAACTTTATCTATCTCTGCCATCACTTCTTTGCCAAAAGACGTTTTTGAACAATGAGAGTGCAGGCTCGAATACATTGGTATCTCTTCGATATTATAAAACTGATATTTATTTGGAATACCTCTTATTTCAGCATCAAAAATAGCTTGGGCAGAAAATGCAAAAAAATAGTCCAATCGCTCTCTATCCAGCATTGATAAATGAAATTCAACCTCCCCTCGTGAGGAAAAATGAATATTTTCCTTACCCCTGTTTTGCTCAAGCAAGTCATTCACCTTTTTGGAATAACTCATATCCTCCAGATACCCTAATGTAAGGTCCGACTTTAGAAGCAAACTTTCTAAGGATAGTATCTCTCCCGGTTTACCAAACAAATCCTGCTTTGCTTTTAAGGTTAAAATTCCTGTAGGTGGTGCTAATGAAACCGCCCTACTATGCACCCTGTATTCTTTGCTACCAGGAATTATCCAGGCCCATGCAACACAGACATTTTCTTCACGAATCAGAAGGTTATATCGTCGAGTATTACTAATAATGTTTTCATGCTGATATTGAGGAAGTTTGAGCTGTAAAGCCTTGGTAAAAGAGTCACCCAAACCTTGACCAGCATATTCCCCCTTAGTTATGAAGTTAGGAGATTGCTCCCAGGTTAACCAACGTATAGTCGGTTTTTCCTGCGTAAAAGCAGATACTGGTATAAAGGACAATACCAGTAGAGTACTTGCTAGCATGGCTCGCAAAGTTGTTACCCTTCGTATTATATTAACCACCTAAAGAGTTCAACTCTTCCGACGGAGGTACATTCAAAAAATTCTTGAACCCCATAATTAAACCCTAGTCGTTTAAAACCAGTCATGCTCCATAGAGAAAAACCTGCGACAAAGTCGTCATTAAGTGTCCAATTTAAGGTTCACTTCTGTTTTTACATGCCCTTAGAATCGTTTGAACTTTGACTCATCAAGCTTAACGGCATCATTAATGGTATTATTTGATGTGGGCGTGTTTTCTGGTAACGTCTCAGATGAAGCCAGAGGTGCGCTATCAGAACTCATTGGTTTATATGGTGTAGAGGGCGCCCCTGATACATTTAAGCCTGATGCCAAACGGAAAAAACCAACTACTTGTTGCAAATTTTCAGACTGAGCCTGCATTTGTTCCGCTGTGGCTGCCAGTTCTTCTGAGCCTGCCGCATTTTGCTGAGTCACTTTGTCTAGTTGCTGCATCGCACTGGTTATTTGCCCTACGCCGCTAGATTGTTCTTCCGAAGCGGCACTAATCTCCTGAACCAATTGTGCCGTCTTAGTCACATCCGGAACCATTTTTTCAAGCAGACTGCCCGCTTTTTGTGCCACTTTAACGCTACCGTCAGTAAGCGTACTGATTTCTGATGCCGCAACCTGGCTTCGTTCGGCAAGTTTCCTAACTTCAGCGGCAACAACGGCAAAGCCCTTACCATGCTCTCCGGCTCGAGCGGCCTCGATGGCTGCATTAAGTGCAAGCATATTGGTTTGGTATGCGATGTCTTCAATGATTGATATTTTCTGTGCAATTTGAGTCATCGCGGTCACCGTTCCAGCAACTGACTCGCCACCTTCTGAAGCAGCAACAGCTGACTCCGTAGCAATTTTATCTGTAATTTGTGCATTTTCATTATTTTGGTTAATGGACGCTCCCATTTGTTCAACTGATGCACTGGTTTGTTCAACACTGGCAGCTTGTTCACTGGCTGCACCGCTTAATGAGTTCGCTGTATCACTCACTTGAGCTGCTGCTGAGGAAATCTGGTTAGAGTTATCTTGTATTTGTTGCACTACCTCAATAAGTTTGCGACTCATTGAATCCATAGACGACAGTAATTGACCAGTCTCATCTTTGCCTTTAACTTCAATAGATGATCTTAAGTCTCCTTCGGCCAGAGAATTAGAAAATTTAACGGCTTGAGTCAGAGCCTTTGTGATTGAGTCCGCCACTAAAATAATGACAAGCATGGCAACGGCTATACAGACTAATGATAGAAGTATTGAGTAATTCCAAGCCTCTGATTTTTTATCTTCTAGGGTTTTATTGAGCGCTACCAAGGAGGCTGCGGCTTTTTCAATCGGTACTGAGATTGAAATTGTCCATGGCTTTTTCAGATCACCAATATTGAAAGGCACCACTGCCACCAAGCGCGACTCTGTTTTAATAAAAGCAGTTTTATGCGCTTGTATTGCACTTAACATTTCTGCGTTCTCATTACCCAGTACCGTGGAGACCCCTTTTCCAAGTAATTTAGAGTCAACACTGTGGCCCGATACAATTCCGATATGGCTGGCAATCACCACGATGCTATCTCCCTCATAGAGTCCCGCACTAACTTCTTCAGCAATTTTCTGAATAAAGGGTACAGGTAGGTCTATCCCAGCAATCCCAAGAAAAGTGCCATTATCCAACATTGGCGTCACCATACTTGTTAGAAGCACTTCTTCATTTCCTAACGGGTAAAGATAAGGGTCAATGACGCAATCCTGTTTAGTCTCTTTCGAACAGAGATAATATTCGCCAGCTCTGATACCGTTAGCATCACGTTCTTGACTTTCCATGCCTAGGAGAGGTTCAACCAGTTTTTGTTTTGAACCCGGGTCCGGATAGACCCAAGGTATGAATCGCCCGTTATCATCTTGCCCCAACATCTTCGGGACAGAACTGTCAGCATTGTCCAGCGCGTTAGGTTCGAAGCCGGTATAGGAGCCAATGAAATCAGGTTCATTCTCCAGCATTCGGTATAAAACGTTTAAAATACGAGGTCGAATTTGTTTTAGTGCTTCAGGCTGTTCTCTAGCCTCCAAGCGAAGCGCCTCCACTGCTGAGCGCAAACTACGAGCACTCATCATAGCGCGATTAAGTTGACCAGAAATTTTTTCACCTTCATATCGACCTGTACTTAGTAGTCGCTCACCCAACTCATCGTAAAGTAATTCTTCAGTCACCTCTTGTACCTGATTCTGGGTACTGCTAAAAAGATTCATATTCAGAACCTGAGTAACAGCCATCGCTACGATAAGACTGAGACTTGAAACTAGAACGATTTTCAAACGTATTTTCATGGCTACCGTTTCCTTGTTGTTATTCGTTAGCTGACTGCTTGAAGTACTTGGTTAATGGCTTACTATGGATGTTTTATGTAAAAATAATTTATCTAGAGAACATTGTTGTTCATATTTAATAGACCATATTTGGTTTAATCTCAACAAATCAGGAGTTGATATTTCAATACCTACTTTCCTGAAAAGCAAAAACCACAAAATTAAAATTAATTCTATTCGTGCCAGATCAAAACATTTGTGAAAATTTAACGCCTATAGAGGTGGGTTCTTCTATCCAACCCAAAGACGGCAAGGTTTTAGAGGAGAAGTTTACCTTTTGACGCTTGTTTTGGGTAAAATTTCCTAAATTATGCACGTAAACCTGAATCATCGTGTCATCAACCGCTAGGGTAATAGAGGTATTTAGTCGAATATCCCTACCAAAGCCATCACGGTCATTCACAGCTTCCTTATGACTTTCCAAAAAAGCCAAGTTCTCATTGTAATCAGCTAATTCACCTATACTTAGACTATTAGTATCAACCGCAGCGTAAGCTTTTTCATACATATTAAATAGTTCATTTCCGTATTGGTATTTCCATATTACGCGAGCATCCAGATGGAATGACCAGTGATCATTTATTCTATAGTCCAACCATAATTTAGTTTGTTGATCAGCCCAATCATTTAATGAGTCACCTGTACTTGTGAGCGTTAGAAAGTCTTTGGTATAAAGCATATCTGAATAACTAATATTTTGAAGTGCTGAACCATCGGCTTGTTTTAATTGAAAGTCCCAGTCAATGAGTTCATAAAAAGAGTGATTTAAACCAATAGAAAGTGATGCCGTCTTGTAGCTAATTTCAGGTTCTATACCATAAGCTTTTATCACTCCAAGCAAATTTGCATTATCACCATCCCAGGCAATGATTTCAGACTCATTGTGGTAGGCAGTAAGCGAAAATTGCAGATTGTCATTATGCATTCTGTTATATGATATTTCGTAGGTGGTATTCTGTTCAGGCTCTGCCTTTTTATTATTTAAATGAAGCCAATGAAGTTCAATAAGGGTATTCATTCTTAAGGACTTCTGCCATGAAGCTTTGACGTTCGTCTTTTCGTCAACTTGGTATAACATTGCTAAACGTGGTGAGTACATAAAGTCTGTTTGATCATTTTTATCTACTCGCCCCGAAACAATGGATTGAAGCTCAGGAAGAATTTGATACTTAAGCTCAGTTGCAAGTGAGTAAGTGTTCGACGACCAACCGCTGGTAAACTCCGCTACTTTACTCTCCTTAAACGTTCCACCTGACCCATCCCCAAAATAGATGGAGTCATCACTAATAAAAACCTTTCCCCCCGTTCTGGTAATAAAACCACCATCAGAGCTTCCCCAAGGAGATGATAGAGTCGTATGGGAATACTCAAAGGCTGTGGCAAAGTCTATTGTTGCTGAAGGAGTAAATTCAAAAGTTGATCGCGCGAACAACTCATCTTCTGAAAAAGCAAAATTTCTGTTTAACTCATGTGTATTTGGTAGGTCAGCTTGTTTTGCTTTGGTTTCAATCGCATCTTCAGAGTCATAACTTAATAAGGTTTTCATATTTAAAGATGGTGAAATAGTAAAGTTGTTTTCAAGGCCTGCAATATAATACCGAGTTTGAAATGCCCGCCAGTCCTGCATTCTCCCCTGAATTAAACGTTGTGTCGAAGGATTGCTTTGTCCCGAATTATTGTATCTGGACCAAAAACGCCATTCATCATTAATTTCCACATCAAGGTATAACTTTATTTGAGGCTCATCATCATAGTCTCCGTAGTATGATTGAAGAGGAAAGCTGTCTGAGCCGCTGAACACATCAGTGCCCTTGTATCCAATCTCTCCGTTCACAAGCGTTTGAAATATGTCGTAACTTTCAGTACCACGAGTGCGGGTGAAGCTACCATGAAAAAAAACTTTTCGCTCGGCTATATCTTGGCTATAGCTTAGTTTTAGGCCTTTACTGTCGTAGGTCGGATTAGTGTGGACAGCTACTCTTAGCCCGGCTTCATCTTGTGCTTTTTTGGTAATAATATTAATTACGCCTGATATCGCACCAGGCCCATGAGTCACTGAGCCTGGTCCTCTAACAACTTCTACACGGTCAATATCTGTCATATCCCAATTTCGTAATTCCACCATCGAACCTTGAGACCCTTTTTGGTTTATTGGTCTACCATTAACCAATAGCAGTGTATGGTTGTGTCGCTCTCCAAGACCTCTAATTCGAAGTCTTGGGCTTGAATTTGTATCCGAAATGACCATTAAACTTGGCACATAAACTGACAAAATATCAATTAAATTTCTGGCGGGCGTACGTTTAATCTGCTCTTGGGTTATGACGGTAATGGAAGAAGGACTGTTACTAAGCGTATTGGAAGTAAGAGAAGACGTGGTAATTTGTAATTGCGATAGTTCTTGCAAAGACAGTGAGAAAAGGTCCTGTAGTGGTTTTGCAGATAATTGTGAGGACAACAGACATATCAATAGTATGATGTACTTGAAAAGGTACAGAATTCTATTGGCCACCCTTGTCATTTTTGCTTCCTCCAATATTTCGGACTATTAGCCCGTATACTGCGCTTTGATGTTTATCAGTTCATGTTAATCCGCATACTTTTCCTGAATATTTAACAGCGCTGCCTGATGTTCAAACACCAGATCTACAAGGACAGGATCAAATTTAACGCCAGCCATTTCCCGAATAAACCCCATTGCTTCACTAATTGGCCACGCTTTTTTGTAGCAACGTTTATTGATTAGGGCATCTAATACGTCAGCAACAGCAGCAATACGACCATAGATGTGAATATCTTCTCCTTTTTTACCATTAGGGTAGCCAGAGCCATCCCAGTTTTCATGATGTTCACCTGCTACTTTTGCACCTGCGCGTAGAATTTCAAGCTCCGAAGTTGAAAGAATATCAAAACCTATTTGAGCGTGCGTTTTCATGATCTCCCATTCGTCAGGGGTTAACTTTCCGGGTTTATTGAGCACGTAATCTGGGATAGCAATTTTACCAATATCATGCAGTGGTGCGGCTTTATATAATATATTAACTTCGCGTTCATTCAGACCATGTGCATAAGCAATATATTCACACGTCAATGCTACACGCTTAACATGGTTACTAGTTTCTTTTGACCGGCTTTCAACAGCCTCACTCATTCGATAAATCATTTCACGTTGCGTCGTCTCGACTTCTTCAAACATTGATTGATTATCAAAGGCGACACCTATATTTGCTCCAAAAAGTTTAACTAACTGCTTATCTGCTTCGGTGGCTACCTTAACGCCCTCTAAAAATAATAAGTTTTGACGGTCAATATGAGAGTCGTATACCCCTATAAAAAAATCATCGCCAAAGTGCTGCCCCCCCGTGTTGAAAAATTTTCTTAAGTTATGGTCTTCTAGGCTGCTTAATAATTCTTCTAGCGGGCGGTGTAAAAATTTACGAAATCGGCCCGTCGCCGCCAAAATTTTACTTCCCGCTTCGCCATGTGATGCCGCGATAGAGTCAACATTGGAATAAAAAGCCCCGGTGTCAATATGTAGTAATGCGCAGAGCTGTTGCAGGGCTCCTTGAGTGAAATCATCCAGAGACTGATGAGCGAAAATTTTATTTGATGATTGAATGATTGTTTCTAGGCCTAACTTATTTTCATAGAGAGCAATAATATCGCGATAGGCACGTAAGCATGAATAAGTAAGCGTATAGAGTTTGTTAGAGGTGAGTTCAGTTTTCTCTTTATAGTCATTAATATCATAATTTGTAATGACTTCTCGCTCGGGGGCTTGGCCTGGCTGGCCTGTTCTCAGTACTAATCGAATATTCAGGTCTTCCTGATCTTCACGAATCCACCTTACTAAGTTCAGACCCGCATGATCTGTTTCCATTACAACATCAATTAAGGCAATGGCAAATGAGATCTCGCCGAGCAACATTTCTTTTGCTTCACTGGCACTATTGGCCGAATGAATTTTGAGTTGTTTACCTAAAAATTCAAAGCCTTTTAAAGCTAAACGGGTGACAGAATGAACTTCCGGTTCATCATCTACTACCAAGAGATGCCAGACATCCAGTTCTTCCTGCCCCCCCTGGTTGATATTTGAACGACTATCATCCGTAAAGCTCAGCAATTCATCGCTTGTTTTCATTCCATCTCCGTATGCTAAGTCAAGTGTATACGTTCAGATTGAGTAAATTAGTTGCTGATTAAATAATAGACTAATATTAAAGGTTATGTGTTTTTAAAAATATATTTATTAGGGCACTTCTTCGTATGCGGACAGCTCAAAATAAAGTGATAATTACCAGTCATTTTTTCTCCTTCCTACTACTTTTATTTGTAGTGCACACTGGACATACAGCGCCTGATGTTTATGACGTTTCAAAAGTTAAATCAGCTTACATATTTAATTTTATACAGTATGTTTCATGGCCAAATGAAGATGAGCTAACCACCTTTAATATCGGTTACTATGGGGAAAACAAAGTTTATTACCAATCACTGTTGAAGATGCAAGGTAAACAAATTCGAACCTTTAAACTCAAGGTTCGTAAAGTATCCTCATTAGCGAAAAAACAGTCATTACAGTTATTGGTTGTCGATAAGATAAAGTCCAATTTACTTTCTAATATTGCCGAGAAGCTTCAAAATGATTCTGTCTTGTTGGTGAGTGATCATGCCAGCGACAAAAAAAACACCATGTTGAATTTTGTTTCTACTGCTAGCAATACCCTGTCTTTTGAACTTAATCGTTATAATATGCTTAATGCCAAACTTAGCCCCTCCCCTGACATATTAGTACTTGGCGGCACTGAACTTGACATTGCTAATGTACTCAAAGAAATGGATGAAACTATCTCAACAAGTTTTGCTGAATTGAAAATACAATCAGAAAAACTCTTACTGCTTCATTCTTCAATTCAAACTCATGAGAAGCAACTGGCAACACAACAAGAAAAACTCACTGACCAAAGCAAAAAAATGCTGCTACAAAATACAAAATTACAAAATCAGACCCGTAAAATTGATCAGCAATTTAAAAAGATGGCTAATCAGTCTGAGAAACTTAAACTACAAGGATTAGAGCTTTCCTCGAATAAGAAGCAATTTACTGCTTTAAAAAAAGACTATGCTGCTGTCACGCAAAAACTTGAAAAAAGCCAAGCTCAATTAACAATAAATACCAATAATTTGCTTAGATTGAAGGATGAAATTCAAGATAAAGAACTATCTATTAACAACTTATCGACTCAGATAACTGATCGACGAGCATCCTTACAAGGCTTATATGACCAACAAGCGCAACAAGAAAAAGAGATACTCGCCAAAGAAGTCGAAATAGCTGACCACTTAGCTAAAATGGCAGAGCAGTCTTCTGTCATTCAAACTCAATATGGCGTATTGATCTTTGCAGGCATTAGTCTGTTCTCTGTCTTGGTAGTGATTGGGGTAATTTATCAAAGTAGCCGCCAGAAGCAACGTGCTAATAAGTTGCTACAAGGGCATTTATATGAATTAGCTGAAGTGAATAAACAACTTAAAAGCGCACAAAGTCAATTAGTTGAAGCTGAGAAAATGGCCGCATTGGGCGGTTTAGTAGCTGGTGTCGCTCACGAGATCAATACACCACTTGGCGTTGGCGTTACAGCCGCATCGGTTTTATCAGACCGTATCGATTGCTTTAATGTCGAGTACCAAAGCGGCCAACTTAAGCGCGCATCTTTAGACGAGTTATTAGCTGATGCTAAAGAATCTTCAGATATGATTTTGAGAAACCTGGAAAGAGCCAGTGAATTAATCCGTAATTTTAAACAAGTGGCCGTAGACCAAAGTAGTGAAGGTCGGCGCCAATTTGAGCTGAAAGAGTATTTTGAAGAGTTGAGCCAAAGCTTATTACCACAGCTTAAACATGACCGCCATGAAATAATTATTCAGGCAGCTGACAAAATTAACCTGGATAGTTTTCCAGGTCTATTGGCACAGGTCATGACAAATTTAATTATGAACTCAGTGATTCATGGCTTTAAAGGGAAAACAGGCGGCAAGATTCATATAGTGCTTGAAAGAAAAGAAAAACATGTGATTATTGACTATCAAGATGACGGAGTCGGACTAAATAATGAGCAGCGTGAGAAAGTCTTCGAACCTTTTTATACTACGATCCGTGGGTCAGGAGGGTCTGGCTTAGGCATGTCTATTAGCTATAATTTGGTGGCCAACAAGCTTAAGGGAACAATTGTTTGCGAAGCCTCTTCTCAAGGTGCACATTTTAAAATTACATTTCCCGTTTCTTAGTTATAGTAATTTTGACCACTACTCCTCGACGCTCCATCCCCCTCTGAACCAGTTCGGTTTTATGGATAATATCAGAAACCATTTTCTGTACCCGATAACCAACCCTTTGCTTCAAAAGCGGCAAACTCACTTACTACAAAACATAGAACGGACTGAAATTTTGAGATAATTTGACTAGAGAGAAAAATATATTTCAGTACGATTTAGCTACTATAAATCAAACTTATTGAAACTATTATTTGTGTTCATAAAATTCATGATCTATAAAACAGTTATGAAAAATAAAATCCTCCGCCTTTCAATACTTTTAATCTTATTCGTCTTCTCGGCGCCCACCTATGCTGAGCTTATATTTTTGAAGCAAAACTCAACACCAAAATATTTTGACAGTGATACAAAAAAACAGGGGCTATGTGACCTCATTTATGAGGAAATGAAAATACGTTTAATTGAAAAAGGTGTATCGGTTCGTATTAAGCCAACATTTTTTCCAATTAAACGTATTTTAGCAATGATGTCTTCTGGAGAAGGTCACGTATATTGTGGCGCGGGGCGAAACAAAAAACGCGAGAAATTATTTTATTACTCAAAATATCCCGTATACCAACCAAGCAATGTTCTTGTAATGCACCAAGATGACCAATTTTTAGCTAAGAACTACTCTGACCTACAAAAGACTGACTTTATTATAGGTGCTTTTTTTGGAGCGAGCTCTACAACTTTTTTAAAGTCGTTTGAAGGGATACATGTTGCTGATCATTTTAGAGAGTTGGATGATGGTTTAAGAGCTGTATCAAAAAAAATAATTCCTTATTTTTATTATCATGACCTCGGGCTCACTTATCTGGTAAAGGAGTCTGGACTTCCCATTAAACTAATGCCTACAAAATTCAGAACCTACAAACACTGGTTACTATATAGCCGAAGACTACAGCCACAACAGGTAGATCAACTAGATGATGTTTTAAAATCTATGATTGACGATGGGAAAATAGAAACATTTCAGGAACTCTTCTTTAAATAAGTTTTACCACTACTCAAATCACCATTAAATCCCCCCCAAATTAGAGCATGAAACATTTCATATAATAAGCCTGTAAACTGTTTTAATATACGTCTCATTCTTACCTTAAAATCGCCAAATATTACAATGTGACTTTAGTATTTTCCAATACGCCATTTCATAAAAGCAATGCTATGGCGAATTAATGATGTACCGTTTATAATTTATCTATAAAAACCTGTAATTCCTTTCATTTTTTTGGTCCTTTTTACTCTCTTATAAGCAACAACCCAGATAGATATGACACCTATTAATACTACCAATACTATAAATCGAAAATTCTCCGTCGCCCCGATGATGGAATGGACTGACCGGCATTACCGCTACTTCGCACGACTAATCAGCCAGCACACATTGCTTTACTCTGAAATGGTCACAAGCGGTGCATTGATTCATGGCGACAAACAGAGACATCTA
>Ga0209184_1000322_pt1 | contig 57305 bp, 60 predicted proteins | sample EN8Hudsemesocosm_2_FD_184627 | JGI IMG/M metagenome (GOLD analysis project Ga0209184, IMG submission 184627) | Methane-oxidizing microbial communities from mesocosms in the Hudson Canyon - EN8C Hudson Canyon (SPAdes) (version 2) | ecosystem: Environmental > Aquatic > Marine > Cold seeps | place... | reverse complement strand
CAGAGTCGATTTACGGGCTTTCTTAGCCGCAGATAATGTAGACCATTTAGATAAGAAGTCACAAAATATAACCGTGTCTTTTTCAGGGAACCATTCGAGTATTTGGGGAAAGTAATTCTTTAGTGTTGCAGTTATTTTATTGGTTAAATCTACTCGGTCTTGAACCAGCTTTCGACGATTTTCAACATGTTGTGTCAGTGCTCGAATATCAACCGTATCGGGGCTAATGAGCCGTAATTTATGCATATGATTTTCAAGAATTTCTGTCTGTATCCTTGCATCACTAGGGTCATCTTTAGCGCCACTGTGTGTAAAAGCATCACGGTACTTGGCAACTGTTGAAGGGTTTATCGGAAACAAAACAATATGTTCATACTTGGCTAATGCGTAGATCAACGGGCCTTTCTTTAATTCACAAGCGACGGCTACGGGTTTATTAGGGTGGCGATTTTTTAAATCCATAGCCCATTCATGTATTGATTTAGGTGAGCTAGAAATGACTGAATACTGATAGCCTTTACGGTCTAAAGTTCGTTCACAAATGTCGTGTTTTTGATCGGCCCAATCAATACCAATTATGGTTGAAAAATCAGAAACTTTTGATTCTTTCATAATAGAACTCCAGCGTGTAAAGTATAGTTTGGAATGTGTCTATATACTCGTTTCTCGCAGGTATTATAGTCGTCGGTGCAACGGCGGCCCCTGAGTATGCGTTTTGAAACAGAGTTACTTCTGCTAGTTCGAAAGTATGGTTATGAACATCGAGTGTTTAAAGCAGCATATTCGTAACTAGCAGAAGCATGTTCCACTTAATTGATTGAAGGGTAAACCAAAGAATTATTGGAACGGTCCAACTATAAACGGCTGCACCGGACAAATTTCCGCTGTCACCTTTTGTGCAAAAATACGCCATTAAAAATTTGCTCGGTGAGCCGGGCATTATATTCAAAAGGAGAATCTATGGAATATTTAAAATATGGAGTTTTTGCTCTTTTTGTTCTCGTTCTTCAGGGTTGTGCAAACCCTTCGATTTACAACGTGAATAAGTCAGAAGCCGGTATATTGAATAACCAATCAACGATTTATGTTCCTAGATTTGAGGGTCGGCCAGACTTTGTAGAAGAAAGCACTGACTATTTCGTATCTCTACTCGAGTCGAATATTTCTAATACTATTATTCAGGGTTCAGTCCTAAGAACCGAATCAACAGATGTTATAAGTGGTGGTAACTTGGCGCCATTAGAGCTTGCTCTTCAATCAGCTAAAACTAATAAAGCTGATATTCTTATCACAGGTAAAGTGACGAGTCATAGCACTATAGGCACTCTGAATGGCTTTTCTACAATTCGTATGTACAACGTTCACACAGGTAAGCGTGTGGCTAATTTTCACGAGCCTAGTGGTTTGTTAATCGCGCACAGTGAACACCAATGTGTAATGGCTGCGGTCAAAGAAACTGCCGAGAATGTCTCAGGACTATTCAAATGAATATAAGGCGTTCAACCGGACTCGCCTTCGGCTCGCGCGGTTAACGCGGCGTTAAATGTAATAAATTATGCATAGCACATTAAACAAATGGCTTGAAGAATTGGATCAAGAAACCTCTATTGTTGTTTCAAATGAAATCAATGAAGAAGCCAATGGAAATATGGTTACCTTTGGCTTTAATCAAGATTTATTAGAAGGCTGGGGCAACGAATCGTTAGTCGATTTTATAGCTGCCTGTTCAGAAGTCTATCGCACTAAAAAAGACGGTACGGCTATGGTATTTTACGCGTGGTTCGATGAACAAGCTGGTCAAATTCGTATATCTTTGGTCAGTCAATCACATAATAAACTGCCTTTCAGCTGTAAGCTAAATCAAACTGATTTAAATCATGTGGTTAAAGGCATATACGCAGAAGATTCAGGTTTATATACAAAAGGGGCGCTTGATGTTTGGTGCCAAAACATTTAACAAGTGCAGCCATGAACACCCAGCAAAGAACCGCTGGGTTGGACTCGTTCGCTGCGCTCCTCGCCCATGCTGCAGGCGTTAAGGCTACTTAGTGTTGGCCGTAATGACCTCCGATAGCAAAGATATAAATATACTCATCGTCGTATTTATAAATTAGTCGGTCTTTTTGGCTTATTCGCCTAGACCAAAGTCCTGTCAGGTTATGTTTTAGCGGTTCGGGCTTTCCAGTTCCTTCAGCAGGGTCCCCCCTCAACATTTCTTTCAGCTGTCTACATAGAACTTTATGTAGCTTTTTATCCTTCTCCCTTAAACTCTCATATTCTTGCCAAGTGCTACCCTCAAAGACCAGTGATCTCACTCATCTCCTCCTTACTTGGTTTGTAACCTACTTTGTCGTTATGAGTTTTTAGCGATCCTGAAATTTGCTTCATTAAGTTAGTGTTTTGCAAAATATATAAGGTTTCTTGCTCTCTTTCCCAATCATTTGCGCTCATTACAACAAAGTCTTCACCGGCGCGTCTTGTTACTTTTAAAGGCTGATGGTTTCCAACTATCTGTTCTACAAAGCCTTTCAAGTTGTCTCTAAATTTATTTACGCTTACACTATCCATATAAATCACCAATATCATGTACGGTACTTCCGTACAATATAGATTAAAAGCCTTAACAAGGCAATCAAAAATCGCCCACAAGATACCGTGGACTGGACTCTAGTGGGAGTCATTATGTCTATGCAGTCACAAGATTGAATATCCGAGGTAGAAATGGAATTACTATTTTCATATGGAACGCTACAGCAGAAAAGCGTACAGGTAGCAAACTTTGGTAGGGAGCTGAATGGCCAAAAGGATTCACTCCCAAAATATGAACTTGGTGAGATATTAATCACCGATGATCGAGTCATTCAAGAAAGCGGTAAGGACGTACATCAAATATTAAGGTACACCGGCGAGATTGAAGACAAAGTTACAGGTACTGTTTTCGAAATTACGGATAAAGAGTTAATACAGGCAGATGACTATGAGGTTGATGACTACAAAAGGATTTCCGCAATCTTGCAGTCAGGTATCACATGCTGGATATATGCTGCGGCCAATGAAAATGCATAACAATCACAGGCAGTCGGAAAAAATGGTGCGTCATCCGTTTTGCAAAAACCGCAAAACGGCCGCCACACCATTTTTTCGGCAATCTTTTTTATTCGTATTCGTAAAAAATATGAAATTGAGCTTTATTTATTGGCCTTAATTCCATTCGTGTTAGTTGCTTCTGGAATTAGGTTTTTTAAGGCGGGTATCTCTACTGGTCATTCTTCAGGTTTCGGTAGTAGCGCATTCGTTCCATGCTTTGTATCAATATTTATTATTGGCTTGTATCGCAGCAAGAGAAAGTCAGTTAAGGTCTTACAAGGTTTTTTATCCCTATGTGCGTATCAATTTGTTATTGGTTTTACTTTCTGGATAGCCTAACTAATCACATAACCACAAGCGTTCAACACGGACATCACTTAAATCTGGGTGAAAAATAAATGGATATACCTTGTTACAGTGATAGATCTTTTTTCAAGAAAGAGTGTCGGTTGGTCGTTGGATGAATCGATGACATAAGCCTTAGTGACTGAGGCGCTTTCAATGGCTTTTAGTCGCAGAAGTGTGACACCTGGTTTGATCATTTAGGTAGAGGTACCCAATATCGTGCTCAGAAGTATATTGATTTTATGACATCACACACCTTCTCAGTGGTCTCGCATTTTTCTTTACATTGCTATTTTTCTCATTCGAGCTTTTAAAGGCAAAAGAAGATTCTGTAACTTCTAAACAATCTCATACGCTTAGCTACCTCACTGATATTTAGCATCATTAGAGGTTCTCGCTGAATTGTTAATGGTGTTTTCTACTGGGGTTTGAAATATTTCTTTTACAAACGGCATAATTTTTTCACCCACTAGTATTCCGAGCAATCCAATAAGAGCAATTGCTGGGGGTGCAGGCGAACGCACCCCTGAAAAGCTATAGATGATGCCAATCATTAAACCGACAACAAGTGATAATAAATACGGCTTCATCTTATATCTTTATTTTTTGGGGACCAAACTCTGCATACAACTCGGGCAAACATTCAGCCAAGTGTTGCATTTCTTGTGCATTATGAACCAATAGTTCTTGTGGGTTTGGTAGTAATAGTTTGGTAAATGGGCGTAATAAAAATGCTAATAATTTTCTAATGGGCCCAGGGTTTTTCCCAAGCTTGGCATTAGTACCCCCAAACCACATGCGAGAACGCATTTCAGACCCACCTTCTACTTTGCGAATTTGATGTGCCATAACACCGGCAATAAACGGTAGTCCAGGCAAACCTACCTTAGCGCAAATAATGACCTCGCCACGCTGATTCATTTTATCTTCGTCTATACCAAATTCTTTTGGGCTAACAAAACTGATGGCGCCTTTTTTAATTTCAGAACCTAGATACTCAGTAATATGAGAGGTGCGATTAATATAGCCTTGCTCACCTTTTTTACCGTCTTTCCATTGTGCGTTGATGTGGGCCTTTGGATGCCACAACTTATATTTGTTAGCTTCATCTCCGTGCCAGCCGAACCACCAATCCCACATTTCAGGGGTCACACTTGGCATATTAGTGAGACAAAAAATATTGATGCCTAGCGCGGGGGTACGGACATAACCAGTTTCAATGGGCCAGTAACCGTCTTCTAATAAGTCATTGGCGTGATTAGCAGGATAGAACAGTTCATGGGACATTCCGCCGCAGGCAATGGCTTCAGTAACCTGCTCTTGCATGGGTGCAATAGTGGGCTGAAAGTATTTAGCATACGGACTGTTGGCCAAATCGTCTTTGCTATAACCTAGGTGTTGTTTTGACATGATTCAGCCTCTTGTTTTGTTTTTATCTTAAGGTCAGTATATGGCTGGCAGTATTACCAAGCAATACAACCGCATCGTAATGCGGTACAGTTTTACACTGTCTAATTTTTTTGAAAAGGAGCCGCTTTTGTCGGGCAAAGAAACAAAAAGTGGTGGCATTCAGGTCATCACTCGAGCAGCAAGTATTCTACGTGCTTTAGGCCAGGCTAACTCAGGGTTGAGTCTTGGCCAGTTGGCTTCTCGATGTAGTCTGCCACGGTCAACCGTGCAGCGCATTATTGCATCCCTCATCGACGAAGGGTTTGTGATGCATCTAGGCAGCAACCAAGGTTTCACCCTTGGACCAGAAATTCAAGCATTTACCGCCACCACTCGAATCCAGGTCTGGCAAAAATTTCACTCATATTTAGCCTCTCTTGCAAATGAAATTGGTGAAACAGTCGATCTGGCCATACTGCAAGGGGATCAAGTTTTGTTTGTAGATCAAATTGCTGGGCATCATCGACTGCGAGCCATGTCAGAACCGGGCGTTCGTTTTTCTGCTTTCACAACGGCCAATGGCAAAGCTTGCTTATCGCTTTTAAGTGATGAAAAATTAAAAAATGAGTTAGATGTGAGCGATTCACTAATGGTTGAAATAGCCCAAATAAGAAAAAGTGAAACTGCTTGGGATCTGGGTAAGCACACCGAAGGTATATCAGCCGTTGGCGCTGCTTTTGAAGATTTGAATGGACAGTTTTACGCCATTTCTATTCCGATACCAAGTCAGCGTTTTGAAAAAATCAAAGAACAATTAGCGCCTAAGTTGCTGGCCTGCATATCAGACATTAAAAAGGGTAAACTCTGTTACCCTTTTTAATGTCTCTACGCTATATGCTGTTTGCTGACTACGTTGCGATACACAAACCCAAGCAAAGAAGATCATAAATACCAAGTCATTCAAGCCATATATGCCGATAAAAAATATCGGGCTGAAAGACGTTCGCTAAATCATTTTGAGATTGCCACATTCCCCAAACAATCACATAGACAAGCTTCTCCACAGCAAATGCCGCTGCGAGCCATGCAATATTTGATTTAATAAAACGCCCCCAATGTTCATTAATGCGGCCGCAATGAAACCATTTTGTACTAAATTTTTATTCATTTAATTACTCTGTCTATTTAAAAATAAGGTGACTAATTCAAACTCAGTCTAACTCAATTCGACCCATCCATGAATTAAACAATCCATCTGGGTCGTATTTACGTCTCAAATCATCAAGACGTATTAAGTTTTTATCCTGCGTAAAGCGTGTAGGACGTTTCCCCAAATTTTCATCCGCAAGCTGACTACCAATACCAAACTTTTCCATGGCTTTCATTTTTTCGGTTGCCCAGTAATCATATTTAGCATCGTCTTCATCTTTTTTCCACATACCATAAACGGCTAAGTATCTGTTGGCCTCAAGGGAGAAAGCCATATCCGGACGATCTTTCGGAGGATGCCAATTCAGCCATAATGCATGAGAAGGCGGAGGTGGCATGGTGTCGGCAATCGCTTGAATACCAGGAATTAAATCGTCCATGGGTGCATCAGTCCACATGTTGTCAGCACACCATTTAACATCAGGTGGAAAGTGAGTCACGTTGGCAACCGTCGACATAAAGCTTGTGCTCATGGGCATTAACGGTGTGGTAAGGCTGGCTTTCTTACGAATCGGACTTTTATTAACAAAGTCTACCGCCTCTCTGGCTTCTTTATAGCTATTGGTTAAAACCGGCGCGACTACCTCAATACCTGGAGAAAAAATCCCTAAGGCTTTTGGCGTCAGTAATAATTGAAGCTCTACACTGCGAGCAACATCGGGCCCTACTTCATCAGCCCAGCGATAAACGTCTTCAAGGTGTTTTTGTCTAAATATTTGAAACTTCACACCCATAAACTTAAACCTTGGGTGCGCTTTCAAGTGATAGCGTACCACCACACCAAAAAATCCAGGCCCCGCTCCGCGAGCGACCCAATACAAGTCAGTATTTTCATTTTCATTGGCATGCACAACACTGCCATCGGCCAAAACCACATCAATACCGATCACGCTTTGGGTGGCGATCCCTAGCTCACGACTGCCCCAACCAAAACCACCCTGCAGTAAATATCCTCCCAGACAAACATCCGGCGCATGGGCAACAGGGAAAAATAAATTATATTTTTTCAAGGTTCGATCAAGGTCAATACCCCAGCAACCCGGGCCGGCAATTACGGTATCATCTTGCGTATTAACTTCGATGCTATTCAACCTCGCAAGACTGATCAGCATGCCATCATTCTGAATATGATTTTGTGCCCAGCTGTGACCACCCGAGCAAATATTAATATTTAGATTTTCTCTGCGAGCACGTTTTATCGCTTGAACCACATCGTTAATATCATTGGCTTCGATCAATACCTTGGGACGTCGATCAGGATCTTTACCGTTAAAACTGGTGGCTAATACTTTTTTATCAAAACGAGGGTGGGACCGCTCAAATACTAATCCCTTTCCTTTAGGTCGCTTCATATTAATCTCATTTATTTCAAGCAATTGAATCCAGATCAACTGAATCGGTGGATTTATTTAAAATCAGTATATGACTACGACAATTGCCAAACAATACATCTGCACCGCAATGTGGGTCAGTTTAGAAGCAGTTAAAGCGAGTAATAAAAATAACTAACGGCCCCTCTACTCGAAGAATTGTAGACCTTTCTGATCTGGCAAACGGTTGGAATGTTAACCCGGTAGGGCAGCCTGGGCGCTGGTTAGACAAGCACTTGTTCAAGTAGATTAATGCTAAAGGCTGGCTTCATACCAATACGCTGAGTCACGTCTCCACCGGACGGTGTTCGTGTATTCAAGTCTGACAAGGCTCCTCCTTTATTCTAAGTGTTCAGGCCTTTACCGTGTCCCAGCTATTACGCTGGGCATTAGGCTACTATGCCGTCTGCTGACTTCTGCTTAATCACCCACAAGGTTACCCCTGCTGGCGCTATCGGTTTTCATCTTGTTCGCTCTTAATGGATGATGAGAACCACGAAACCAAGGTATTTCTATACCAGAACCTTACTGGTTATGGACCGATCGCGTGTTAAGCAGATCTCCCCAGATAAGAGCATGAACTTTCTCTGCACTGCTGCATCATTTACGGTGGCCGTTAGATCACATGGCTTCGTTGTCTTGTGCCAACTCGCCTTCAGCCTACGCTTCATATGATGTTCTTGTTCATCAGCTCGCAGTTTTGCGTCCGGCTTCCTCCGGACCAAACCTCACGGTTAAGCCCTTGCCATTCACGAATAGTTAGCATCTAATAACGGTATTAATCGCTAAGGATGGTGACCTTTCTATAGAGGACTTACGCCTCATTAGTTCATGCCCATGCTGGGCGTACACAAGTTTAGCCAGCATCGCCCCAGCAAAAAGACGCTGGGGCTGGACCTCGCTTCGATCGGCCGCTGCTAAAGGCGTTGGCCCATTACGTATAGGCTCAATCATATGGAATATGAACAGGCAATACACTCTGATCTAGATGCAATCAAGGGTCTGTTAGAGTCTTACGGATTACCAGCAGGTGATTTCAAGGACCACCTTATAAATTTTATTGTGGCTAAAGAGTCTAACGAAATTATTGGTGTTGGCGGCTACGAGACATCTAAAGAATATGCGCTTTTACGATCATTTGCTGTTAAAACAAGTCACAAAGATTTAGGGATAGCTGAGGAAATTTTCAAATTAGTCGAGGAACAAGCTATTAACTCGGGTGTAAAAGGTTTTTATCTTCTTACTGATACAGCTATCAAATACTTTGAGCGTTTTGAATTTTATGAATGTAGCCGTGATAATGCGCCAGAGTCCATTCGAAAAACTAAACAATTTAGTGAGCTTTGTCCTGATACCGCAGCTATGATGTACAAAGCTTTATGCGAATAGAGTCAATAATAATGAAGAAAAAATGATGAAATAAACCCTATTAAGGGCATTAAAAACATCAAGAAAAAACAAATTAGGGCATGGTGAAAGCAGCTAAACCCAATGCCAATAGCTGACATATTGCCATAACCAATAAAAACAGCGGACAGCTGAAGCGCATCGTGACGAACTTCATGTTAAGCCTCTAATTGCGGCATAAAACATATAACCAAGCGTTCAACACGGACTCTGGATCGTATTTTAAAGGGGCAAAGTGGTATAACACCAGAAATGGCCTTAAGACTGTCTAAAGCTGTAGGTCGTAGCCCCGAGAGCTGGCTGCCAATGCAGGATAACTATGATCTTTGGCAAGCAAAACAAAATATTAATCTAGGCTATGTCCACCCAGTTTCATTTAAGGCGGCGTAGTCGAATATAACCAAAACCAGCAAGCGGAATTGGGCAAGTTGTGGTCAGCGTTGGCGGCATAAGCTTTATAAATGTATTTAGAGATAATATAAAATTGAAAATATTTATTCTTATAGTTGGTATTTTATTCCTTGTATCTTGCGCTGAAACGCCGAAATGTAACTATATTGGTGATAGTTCTCTAGAAGCAAATGCAGGTTGCTTAGTCGTTCATGAAAATAAATTATTGATAGTTGAAGATAATAAAGGGCGGATGTCATTGCCTGGAGGCAGTAAGAATTCTGACGAAGTAGCACAATGTACTGCAGAGAGAGAGGTTTGGGAAGAAACTGGGGTAGAAGTTAAGGCCGTTAAACGAATTATAACATTTAACAACGGATTTCAGTTGTTTGAATGCGATATTTCAGGGAAACAAGTATTAGATGGTTCTACTCGTCCTTGGCGTTTTGAAATTGATGAAATACATTGGTTTGGGCTTAGCCAATTTGTAAACAGAAATTGGCGTTACCCTGAGCAGTTGGAATTAATGAAAGAGCATCTAAAAAATTATAATACCGATGACTAAATTTTTATTTCGAGCTATAAATATCATCGAGAAAGTTGAAATGCCTAAACAAGGCCCTCAATTGTGACGCCAAAAGCGGCGCACATTAGCGTAACGTTGCCGAGAGAATCTGACTTAATGCCTAAATCCGATCCGCCTAAATCCGATCCGCCTAAAACGATGACCTTTAAGTCACCAAAAGAGCTGTGTAAGTGGCTGCAGACGAACCATGCTTCTGAAAGTGAACTTTTGATCAAGATGTTCAAGAAGGGATCTGGAATTCCGAGCGTGAACTGGGATGAAGTCGTGATTGAGTCGCTGTGTTGGGGATGGATTGACGGCGTCAAGAAGTCGCTCGATGATCAAGCTTACCTTCAACGGATTACTCCGAGAAAAGCTCGAAGTAATTGGTCAAAGAGGAATACAGAACATGTCGAACGCTTGATAATTGAAGGACGGATGAAGGAGCCGGGGCTTGTGCATGTTCGTGCGGCGAAAGCGGACGGTCGTTGGGAGAGTGCCTATACGGTTAGTGAGATGAAGGTTCCTGCTGACTTTCTAGCAGCTCTGGAGAGCATGCCTAAGGCGAAACAGTTCTATGAGACGCTAACCAAATCCAATCGCTACACAATTGCTTATGGATTGGAATCTGCAAAGAAATCTGAAACCAGACAGAGGAGGTTCAAAAAATTCATGGATATGCTAAACAGCAATGAGAAGCCTGGCTGAGGCTTAAGCCAAGGGAAGAAGGCATCACTAATTAGGATAGGTCGCGCGCAGCCACGACTTAATACTTGGCTTGGACAAACCCGAAGCCAGTTCGGTGCTTATGTATAGTAAATATATTTTTCGATGTGAGGGGATTTATACCCTAGTTGAAAATGTTTTCTCCTCTAAACCTTCAAAAATGAAGGTAAGAGAAGTAAGGAGGAGTTTCACTTCTGCCGCGTAGCGGTTTCGTTCAATAAGTACATGAAGCGGCTTCAATAAAATATTCGAGTTTGCTGCAACACTTATGTTGGGCGTTAGGCATTTCAAATGCAAAACTTGTACTTTCTTATACGAATTAGTAGGATTCAAACGATCGTTTGAATTTTGATATTAACGTTAAGGAGAGACAATGGAATATATTCTAGTGGTTGCATCTGTTTATAATTTAATTGGTGCACTTACAATGTGGTTTCAGAAGGTGCCAAATCTAGATGCCGAGAATAAGCTTTCGGCAGAGTATATGCAGTATCGTATATTTACTGGAGGCACAGCATTTATTTTCAGCGCTATTTACTTATACGTCTTTTATGTTCCAACATTAGCAGTACCGCTTTTAATATTTGGTATCGTGTTAAAGCTTTGGTCTTTTGTATCATGCTTTATCAGCTACAAAAAATATGGCTTCCCCAAATCTGAACTTATGAAAGTTGGGGTAGGGAACTTGGTTTTTGCCTTGCTTTTTATCGTGTATTTAATAGACAGTGGTGATCTGTAGCCAATGTAAATGTTTAAGTGACCAACTATCGGAACCGGAATAACAAATATTGTTTCTGAGGAGCATAGATTTGAGTTGGTATTTTTCATCATTCATATCGCGCGTGGCGATTTCACGGGCGCGAGATAAATCAAGTGCCGTTTCATCCTCAGGTTCAGGTTCAGGTTCAGGTACATAGATAGGGTCAAGATCATTATTTTTTAATAACCGAGCTAGATTTTGAGCGTCACGTTTATCTGTTTTATACGATTACCGGATTTCTTAGGTATGAGTGAAGGAGCGACCAGGAAACAACAATGACCTAGGCATGTGAGCAAACGATAGATCCAATAACCACAACCCCGCTTCATAAACAAAATGAAGTGTGGCATGAGGGTATTTGGTTGGCGAGTTTAACAAAGCCGGTTTTGCTTGTTTGAATGCAACCTAAATCATTCACTTCAGCAGTACGATGATCAAGCGTATAAGCGACTTGAGTTTGTTCTTTGTCAGTATCTAAGCCGATGAACAATATGTTATCGTTTTTCATGGTGTTGGGCTCCAACTTTATAGCGTAACAACTACATTATGGCTCTGGCTGAGTTTTTCGGCTAACTCACGAAATTATAGGACTGCACGCTAGTGGGAAGTCCTTATGTTTATATAGCTCATGGGACCTGCATGAATTACGATCAATTTAATAAGTTTTGCGGTTCCTTGCCCGCAACGGCATATATCGTCCAGTGGGGAAATTCACACGTTTGGAAAGTTGGTGGTAAAGTATTTGCAATCGGCGGCTGGGGCGAAAATAAACAACCCGCTTTTGTTTTTAAAACTGCCGATTTAGATTTTGAATTTTTAAAAGAGTCTGAAGGGTATAAGCCAGCTCCATATTTTGCAAATAGAGGTATGAAGTGGATACAACAATTTCATAGCGCAAAAGAGACGGACGATGATTTAATATATTACCTTACAGAATCTCATCGTTTAGTTTCACTTGGGTTAACGAAAATAAAACAAAAAGAACTTGGCTTGAATCAGGGTTAACTAACACTAAGCTTACGGCTTTTCAGAGCCTTTATCGTGGCGTAATGGGTCTATAAGGATTAGGTATCGCGTGAATTACCAAATTATTGAAAAGTCTCAATCTGATGAGATTGCTAAGTTAGCTGTGTGTCTTACTAATGAAATTATTGAACGTACTGGTATCAAACATTTTGACGTTGATGTTCCTTTAGCTATTAGGATTTGCGAAAATTATGTTTCTAATGGTTTATACAATGTTATTGCTGCCTATGATCAAAATGAAATTGTTGGTTTTGGTGCTCTGTGTGAAAGTCATTCCCTCTATGCAGAAGGCGCATTTGGTATTATTCAAGAATTTTATGTGATGCCTGAATATCGTTCTAAAGACATAGGGAAAGAATTAATCCGGGAAATTATAAAGTTCGCAGAGGCAAAAAAATGGAAAAGGCTAGAGCTGTGCACTCCGCCAGTACCAGAATTTAACCGGACAGTAGATTTTTACCAGACCAATGGCTTCGAAATTACTGGCGGTCATAAAATGAAATATATAATCGCCTAAGGGGCTCTACCGAGCGTTATGTGGTAATTTTATTAAAATTGAGTTTAGGTAAATTTAAATGAGCATGTTACAAAACAAAGGTACGCGATATTTCATTGAAATTGATCTGACTACTTTAAAAGTTACTAAGTGTTGCCACGAACAAAAAGAAAACTTAGATAATGGTCACCAAACAAATCCATTAGTTCATAGGTTGTTTGTAACTGAAGGGCAATACAATAAGATGGTGAGTCGTTGTGCTAGTGAGCTGGCATCTATCATTGAAACATAACAAGCGAAGTTGCGTTAATTATGAATAATAAAGAATGGATCACGTCGCTGCTAAAAGCGTTAGTTGGTCGTGTTACCTACAATAAATCAAGAAAGTTGAAATATGAGCGGATACATAATTTATCACTACAATATTGTTGATAAGGAGCGAATCAATGAACTTGGGCCGCTATCCTTACCGATTATAGAAAAACACGGTGGAGAATTGATTGTTGCTTCCACTGTAACTCGCTTTGAAGGTTCGCCATACACTCACATGGTGGTGTATAAATTTGATAGTAAGGCAAAGGCAAAGGCTTTCTATGAGTCGGAAGAAAGCAGAGAGTTATCTAAGTTAAGGAATAAAGTCACTGAAGGCTTCGTTGTAATTGTTCCAGAGTATGGTCATGACTAGACGACACAGCTAACAATTACTCATTTTTATCCTTTTAACAATCTGCAGTACACCAAAAGCTGCGACCATCATTGCAACTAAAATTGAGATGGTAGCCCCTGATTCAGTCGTTATCCAAATTCCCAGAATCACTAAGCTGGTAGAAGCGAAAAACCAGATAAAGTCACCAATTGAAAAGTATAGAATCAAGAGTTTGCTTGGCAGTGGTTTAAAGGAGGCCCAGAGTAAATGAAACCCATTTGCTATCAGGACTATGCCCAAAGCCAGCAATACAGTTTCAGGAACGGGTGTATCGCGCCCTAAAAATGTAGCTACTTCAGCGGGTATCAATAGAAATGTTAGGGCAAAAATAATACAGCTAGTTGCATTTGCTCTCATAACTGTTTTAAGCGTGATCATATCGGGCCTCTTATGTATACTTGGTTGACATAATAGTATGGTGAGGTGATTAGTATGTCAACCCAGTTGACACAAAAAGGAACGGCTATGGTTGATAGCCAGGCCCTCCAATTGGTTCTCGGAGCGGCACAGGTAAATGATTCAATATCACGCTATTTGGCCAAGTCTTTGAAAAACAAAGGTTATAAGTTTGCCACACCAACAGCTCTAAGCTTTTTAAGTACACTAGAATGCGGGGTCAATTACGGGTCAGAGATAGCTAGAAACCTTGGTGTTTCCCGGCAAATGGTGGCAAAAACCGTAAAAGGGCTTTGTCTGGCAGGTTATCTAGAGCAGATGGATGATATTGGTAAGCAAAAGAAAATCGTCTTTACTGCAACTGGAGAGCTATTAATGTCAGAAGCTAGACAATTGTTGGCTGACATTGATAAAACTCTTACCGCACAATTGAGTGAGAGGTCAATTGACACTACAATTACAAATCTGAATAAGATACAGATGTTAATGGCTCCGCTAAATGACATATAATATCGCCATCAATTTGACCACCTTACGCAGCGCTTCAGACAGCAAATTATGGCGTTGTTGGTTTTTAAACAAAATGGATACTGATGAATAGTTCAAGTAATAGTATTGGAACATTCTCACTCAAAACTGATAGCTTATCTAAATTTTAGTCGTACTTGTTTGCTCTTTTAAAACAGAGTAATTTCGACGTAGGAGAGTCAGATTTAGCTGACGGTAAACTAATTAAATCGCGGTATCTTGCATCGTGAACCTATAAGTAGCACCACCGGACTCCGTAATGTTGTCTCCTTTTTTGTACCGAAAAAGCTGGCAACAATACTCCGCTGTTGTGCTTGTCGTTGGACTAAAAATGGAATACCACGAAAGGATGTACAATGGAAAGTAAGCTAGTTTTTTACCCTGTAGTTGCTCAAATTATTCTGACGTTTATTGTGTACATGTTATTGCCGATAGCAAAACAACGAGTATTGAAAACCATAGAGGTCGATTTAGCTCGTAGAGCACTTCACAATGATGCATGGCCTGATAGCGTTTTAAAAATATCTAACAATGTGCAAAACCAATTTGAATCCCCTGTTTTATTTTATGCTCTTTGTTTTATGTTATGGGCTTTAAATGTAGTGAGTGTTTTTGCATTGCTTGTGGCTTGGGGTTATGTAGTTTTACGTGTGGTTCATGTATTTGTTCATACAGGTTCAAACGAAATACCGATTCGTAAAAAGGTGTTTATGGCCTCTACAGCTTTGTTAATAGCGCTATGCGGGTGTGTTGTTCATGGGCTGTTGGTGGCTAACTAAAGTGCATAGCCAATGCCGTCATGAGATGACTTTCTTGTTGGGATTATACTTTTATTGGTGCCAAAGTTAGTAAAATTATAGTCCAATGGAAACTTACTATGAACATCAACTGTTGTACTTGGAGTTGTATCTAGGAGGAAATAATGGAGAGTCATGGTGAACTAGATTTGGAATGGAGAGATAATCTCTTGGTTCTTAATCTAATGGGGCCTTTTAATGAAGAGGGGGCTATTGACGCTTTTAATCACCTAAAACAATCAGTTATCAGTAAAAAAACAAATGAATGGATGAGACTTGAAGTGTGGAATGAAGGCACACTTGGTTCACCTGAAGTTATGGAAGGTATTAGACAGCTATTTTCGTGGTGTGTGGAGAACGGTTGCATCGCTACTGCTGTAGTGGTCAGCAATAGGGTTCAGAAAATGATTGCTGAAAAAGAACTCCCAGAAGACGTTGAAGTGTTTAATGATGTTAGTGACGCAATGGAGTGGATAAACAAACTAAATTTTTGATTTTTTTTGATTTTTTTTGATTTAATTCTTATTGAACGTAAAATTTTAGCGTAGGGCATCTACGTTTGCCAATGCGTGACTGGGTAGTCTTTCTGTATTTGCGTTGCGCATGTATTTGTCATGTTACACAACCAAGCCTACTCGTTATGCGGGTGTTGGTCTATTTAGTTGAGGAGGGGTCTGAATTTGTTTAATTTGTATGTAGGTCTGAGTGTATTGTTAATTGTCATGCTAGCCATGAATGTTTCAAGGTTAAGAATAAAACATAAAGTTGCCAATGGTGATGGCAACAATAAAATAATAGTCAAAGCAACTCGTGCTCACATGAACGCACTAGAGCATACATTGCCTTTCACCCTTTTACTTTATGTTCTTAATGCTCAAACCATACCCGAAATTGCTTTTGTTACATTAGCCTTTGGCTTTTTAGGTATTCGAGTAGGGCATAGTTATAGTATGTTAAATTCGAAATTTAAATTACGTCAAATGACAGCAGCTTCTACATATCTCTTTGAGTTAATTGGCTGTATTTTGGTATTACTTAACTCTGTGGGTTAAATAATTTAAAGCATATTCGGATAGCGTCAAGGGTTTCTAACTCTCAGCCATCACAACATCCTACATGATGGCGTTACCTTAATTCAATTGGCAGCACTGTCTCATTAATTTACTTGGTGATATTAGCTTATTTAATTTTTTAACCTGCATGACGCAAACCAAAACGTTGGCGATACTCGTTCATTGTTAGCCCTGTTTCTCGCTTAAACAAACGCCTGAAAGAGCTTAAATCTTCATAACCTGCCTGCCAAATAATCGCGTTAGCTGTTTCATGGCTATTTTCCAGAGTACGCTTAACGAACTCGATTCGAAGTTTTTGAACGTAATTCCCTGGTGTATCCCCCGTTGATTTTTTAAAACGTCGAGCAAGCTGACGTTCACTGATGTTCCATTTGGTGGCCAGCTCTGCTATGTTGGTCGACTTCTGGAAGTTTTCTTCCATCCATATTTGTAAGGCTTTAACTACCTCGTCGTTGTGGCGTTTATTCGGTTGAAAGATCGCAAACGAAGACTGCGGGCTTAAATCTTGCTCGACTAACATGAGTTTTCCGGTCAGTAATGCTAATTCTCGGTTTACTTCTCGTTCAATTAAATAAATAACAAAATTACCTACAGCGGCTGCACCACCAACGCTAATCAGGTCGCCATGGTCTATTAACATTTTGTCTGTAAAAAATTGTTCATCCGGAAACAGTTCTTCCACGGCTTGTTGACTAATCCAATGACAGGTTAAAGGGCGTCCATGCGCTAAATCAGCCGCCGCGACGAGTAAATTCCCAGTACATGTTGCTGCGATCAAAGTGCCTTGATTGTGCCACGCCTGTAACTTATCTAACCAGCATTGATGTTGTTTAAGGAACTGCCGAAAGCTAGCTGGGCTTAGCACTGATTCGGCTATACCTGGAATAATAACTATATCAGGCTGTTCTATGTCAGAAATTTTTGTAAGCGGGCCTATGGTATGACCGTTGTAAGCTTTTTGCTGTTTTTTAAGACCGATTAGCTCATAACTGAAAATGTCATAGCTTTTACCTAACAGCTTTCCATTGGCGTAGTTTGCGGCAAGAAGTATATCAATAATTGAATGAATCGAAGATGCCTGGCATCGATCAGTGACTAATATGGCAATCTTAATCATAAATAGCGCTCGCAATAGGTTCAGTCATGGGGGCTTATAAAATTAAGTATAACGTAAGTATTAATCAAAATGGAAGTGTCAAAAAAGGCATCTTAATTGCTGAAACAGACAAAATATAGAATACTTTAATGAATGTCTTAAATAACCATAAGATGGGCAAAATTGCCCATTTATTTATGTGGGAATGTTGACGATAATCTATTTTTGAATGTTAACCAAGGCAGAGGGATTAATCATGACAACGCGTATTGCAGAGTGGCTTATTGGCCATCGTTGGTGGGTAACGGTGTGTTCCTTATCGCTGATAGCGGTTTTGGCTATGGGGGCGAAAAGGTTAAGTTTTAGTATCGACTATGAGTATTTTTTCGATAAAGGTAACCCAGAATTAAATGCTTATGAGGGGCTCAAGTCTCAATATACCGATACTGATAACCTGGTATTTGTTGTTGAGCCCAAAACGGGGGATGTATTTAATCGTGAAGTATTAACGGTAGTCGAAAAAATCACCGAATTAGCCTGGCAACTACCTTATGCCAACCGAGTAGATTCTATTACCAATTTTCAGCATACCTATGCTGAGGGTGACGATTTAATTGTTGAATCTTTGGCTGAAGATGTGTCGATACTATCTGTTGATGATATTGCAGAAATAAAACGAGTAGCGCTCACTGAGCCTGTGTTACTTAACCAGTTCCAGGCAGCCGATGGCAACTCAACAGCCGTTTTTACCACGTTTAATTTGCTTAATGAAAGTCCTCAGGAAATACGGGATATTGTTACGCAAGCAAAAATTATCATCAGTGAATTACACTCAGAATTTCCTAATATCAATATCAGGCCTATTGGGCTGACCATGTTGAGCTACACCTATGGTCAGGCTAGTAAGCAAGACATTACGCAGCTGACCCCCTTGATGTTTATATTTATTTTGCTACTGGTTGCCGTACTTACCCGTTCGGTGTGGGGAACCATGATGACCATGTTAATTATTGTATTAGTTAACCTTGCTTCCTATGGTGCTTTTGGATGGATGGGGATTCCTATCACAACCGTTACCGCCATTGCGCCGACCATTATTATGGCGATCGTAGTTGCTCATGCTGTTCATGTTATTGAAACCTATTCTCAGGAGTGGGTCAGAATTGGAGATAAACATCAGGCGCTTGTGAACAGTATTGTGCTAAACAGCCCGCCTATATTTATTACTAGTTTAACCACCTTGATTGGTTTTTTAGCCATGAACTTTAACGATGTGCCTCCTTATCGTGACTTGGGAAATTTAATTGCTATTTCAGTTATCTTGGCATTTGTATTATGTCTTGGTCTTTTACCGGCAGTGCTTTCATTTTTGCCGGCAAAACAAAGGTCAAATAACAGGTTCTCGGGTTGGCTTGAAGGGCTTGGCGTTTGGGTTGTTGGTCACCGTAAAGTGATCTTGGCTGTGAGCAGTTTACTGTTTGTAGCTTCTACGATATTTATTCCCAAAATCGCTTTGAATGAAAAGTTTGTAGAACAGTTTGATGAGCGCTTTGAATTCAGACGAGATAGTGATTTTTTTACAGAGAATATTAGCGGTGTCTATTCAATTGAATATGGTATTACTCCGCTGCCAAAGACAGAGAATAGTATTTCCCGTCCTAAGACCCTGGCAAAAGTAGATGATTTTGTTGGCTGGTTGCGACAGCAAACAGAAATACGTCATGTATTTAGTATTACTGATACCTTTAAGCGCTTAAATAAAAACTTACATGAAGACCAAGAAGCATGGTATCGATTACCCGAAGATTCTGAGCTTTCAGCGCAGTATTTATTATTGTATCAGCTGTCTTTGCCTTATGGCTTAGACCTGAATAACCAACTAACTCTGAAAAAAGATGGAACCAGAGTCGTGGTACGTTTTGATGACCTGAATTCTGAAGAACTCATCATAATGGAGCAGCGTATTGCACAATGGTGGCAATTAAATGGTATCGATTACCAGGTAACTGGCGCAAGTACCACGCTGATGTTTACCCATATTGTGGAGCGGGCCGTAACGAGCATGATAAGCGGAACATTAGTGGCGTTTGTTTTTATCACCCTAGTAATGATGGTGGCTTTACGCTCGGTCAAACTGGGGTTGATTAGCATGATTCCAAATGTCGTACCGATCATCATTGGCTTAGGTGCTTGGTACTTTTTGGAAGGACAGGTGGGCATGTCGTTTGCGGTGGTCGTCGTGCTTACCCTGGGTATCATTGTTGATGATACGGTTCACTTTCTTAGCAAGTACCGCCATGGTCGAAAGACCCTCGGTTTAGCATCAAAGATGGCGATTCGCCATACCTTTAAAACAGTAGGGGTTGCGCTGTGCATCACGACTTTTGCATTGGTAGCAGGTTTTCTAGTGTTATCTCTTTCTGGTTTTGCCCGTAATGCTGACATGGGACTGATGGCGGCCATTACTATTAGCATCGCGCTATTAGTTGATCTTTTTCTTCTTCCTGCATTGTTGCTTTGGTTTGATGGCGGCAGTTATGGAAACGCAGAAAATTCAGTAAATGAAGTTCAAAATTTCAACGTTGACGCAGAAAGCGTTCTGTAAAACCAATCCTAATTAGAGAGATATAAACATGTACACAGAATCGATGACAATGAATGAAATTGTGAGTAAGCAAATAAGTCAGCAGGGGGCGGTGCCATTTCCGTTAATCGCTATTAGGCAGGCAATCAAGGCGATGGCTGTCGTCTCAAGTGATCTAACTGCAAAATGGGTGAATCACCTTTGGTTTAAAACAGGTGCTAAAGCTATAAAAAAGGAGCATTACCAATGGATCAAACAGGCAGAAGTTTCTTATTTAACCATCGATGAGGAAACCGTGCCGGTTTATCGTTGGGGCACAGGGCCGACAATATTATTTGTTCATGGATGGTCAGGGTTTGGGGCCCAGGTTACTCCCATGGCAAAATATTTGGTGAGCAAGGGTTACGAGGTCATTGCATTCGATGGACCTGGTCATGGTGATGCGTCAGGAAAAAGCGCAAATTTAGTACAGTTTGAAAAAATCATCCAGCAACTAGATCAACAAATTGGTGTTCCCTTTGACCTGATTGCACATTCAATTGGCAGCATTGCATCAGTGAGTGCCATAGTTAAAGGTGCGAAAGTAAAATCACTAACCTTGGTTGGTGCACCTATAAATATGGACTATTGTGCAGACTATTTTTCTGCACAACTGGCCCTTCCGAAAAAAGTGGCGGCGAAAAATAGGGGCTTGATAGAACAAAAATTTGGTCACAATATATGGCATCGATTTGGGATTGATAAGGCTGGTGCTAATCTTGATCTACCTACGTTGTTGATTCATGATAAAAAAGATAAGCAAGTAGATGTGGTTAATACCCAAAAAATATTACAAAAATGGCCGCATGCGGAATCATTATTGACTGAAGGTTTAGGCCATAATCGCACCTTATCTGACGCGGGAGCAATTAAGGTGATTGAGCAGTTTATTGAAAAAAATTCACAAAGGAGCTGAGTTATGTTGAAAATGAAAGGCCAGTGTGAAACCTGTAGCACAGGAGTAGGACACGAAAATCTGGCTTACATCTGTTCTTATGAATGTACATTTTGTGAGCCTTGTACAGAGCAGACCCATAAATTTATATGCCCAAATTGCGACGGTGAACTAGTGAGGCGTCCAACGCGTAAAAACTCACCTGTCAGTGTTGTGGTTAAATAATTGAAACGGAAAATAAAGGGTATCTTATCGTAGAATTAAAGTGAAACTAACGATATCTGAAACGGTGTCGTTAGTGTTTGCTTTTAGGCCTATTTGATCCTACTCATGGTTATATTAGGCGTTTGTCTCGAGATCATTCTTTAATAAATCACTATTTATACTGGGGTTAGTCGCTTTCTTGGGTGCGTTAGTATCATAAAGTTCTTGCATTGTTTACACTCAATTTAGTTGCAATAAATAAATTTTGCGCAAAATAATGCATTTAACCACGCGCACCAACGGACTGTAATGTGGGCTGGGTGTTAGCCGAAAAAGGTTTCCATGAGTGATGACGAACTAAAATCAGCAATTCAATTAATGAGAAAAGTCCGAAAAAATTCTCGTGGATATGCTGACTTTTTTGAATGGAGTCCTGATCGAAATCAAGAAGAGCTAGGGGTGGTGAAAGCGCTTTCGGAAGCATTGGAAGCTTCTGGTGAACTTTATTTTGATAAAATTCGCTTGAGAGGTCGTGGAGAAGATCCACCAGATTGTGAAGCTATTAATCAATCCGGTGAACGAATTGCAATTGAGGTAACAGAGCTAGTTGATGGAGAAGCAATTAAAGCTATTAAGAATAGCGGTAACCCATACGAGTGGGCTGATTGGTCTAAAGACAAATTTAGAGAATCCGTAAGTCACTTAATTTCACGAAAGGATGGTAGGTTTGCTCATCTAAAAGGCGCTCCATATAGCGGTGGATATACGGTTTTATTGTTTACAGATGAACCGCTTTTAAATAAAGAAACTGTAGGGAGTTATCTGGCATCAATTGATATTTCTAAGCCTAAAAACATTGATAAAGTTTTTTTGCTATTGTCCTATGATCCAACAATAAAAAGTTATCCATATTTTGAAATTAAGTATAGCGGTTAACAAACTAATCAATCGAGACTTTTAACCGATGGCTTGTTTCGCTTCGCTACATCTTTAGCCAACAATTAAAAACCTCTTAAATAGTGCGTTAAATATAACGCTTACATATAGGTTGCATAAATACATGAAAATTGTTTACTTTGGCTATAATTCTTTCTCATCATGTCTTGACCTACTAATTAGTAGCGGCCATGAAATTGTCTGTATTTATACCGGTGAAAACAGCGTTCATACGGACCGAGTGATCAGAAGTTCAAAGCTGAACCAGATACCCTTATCGTTCGATAAACCCGATAAAAACCAAATGGATGCATTGGTTCTTGCTGGTGTAGACCTTTTCTTATCCGCTGAATACCCCTGGAAGATTCCAGTTCCAGAACAATTGAAGTTTGCTATTAATATTCACCCTACCATGCTGCCCGATGGTCGTGGGTCTACCCCTCTTCCCTTGTTGCTATTGAGATATCCTCAGCATGCAGGGATCACACTGCACAAGATGACAAACAAATTTGATGAGGGTGAAATATTACTTCAAAAAATAATAAAAATTGATGAAAATGAATCCTTTGATACGCTATCAGCTAAACTTTATATTGAAATCCCTCTGCTTCTGAATAAGCTATTATCTAATCTTAATCACTATTATGAAAATGGTACGACACAGGGAAAAGGTACCCGCTGGGAAAAACTATCGCGCAAGGATCAAACTATCAACTGGGACAGACCAACGTCCAAAGTGCTTCAGCAGTTTAGAGCTTTTGGCAGTTTAGGTGTCTATTCGGAATTTCAAGAACAATCCTATTTGATCACCGCTGCCGAAGGCGTGACATGTCAGCACAACATTAAAGCAGGAGAACTTATTTCAATCGACGAAATTAGATTGGTGATCGCGTCGGATGATGGCCTGATTACCATGCCCAGAAGCTGCTTATTCTCACTATGATAACTTAGAGAAAAATGACAGTATAAGAAAGTGCCACGGCGAGTTCGGCGAGTTATTAACGAGCTTTGTTATTGGTAAATCCGTTATCCCATTTTGGCAGCAGAATTTAGGCCGAGAAAGACAACACTTAGTCCAATAGGAACCTAGAAAAACAATGAATTTCATAATCAAAAACATAAAGTGGGTAATGTTGGTATCAGGGGTGCTGACATTCACCATGTTCTATGGCTTGTTCGCTCCACAAGCCGCACTCGAATCAATGTTCGGCGTTTCATTCAACGGGACGCTTGAAAATATTGTTATTCGAAGTTGGTCTGCGTTGGTTGGACTCATCGGCGTAATTCTAATTTATGGCTTTTTTAGTCAAAAGAATCGTGTATTTTCAATCTCTGTTGCTGCATTTAGTAAAGTTGTATTTGTTTCGCTAGTATTGTTATACGGACAGGAATATTTAGGTACAGCCGGACCCGCAATAGCAATGGATTGTGTGGTAATACTTCTGTCGGGGTTATACCTACTTGCCGTGCGTATGCAGCGACCAACTGCCTAACGACAATACGGCCAAAGCGACTGCCTTTGGCCGTGCTTGGGCTTAGTGTTGGTATGACTCACCACGTCAAGTTATACGCATTAATTCCTGTCGATTGTCCGGCCAGCGTTTGTTCTTTTGTAGCTAATTTCTTCTAAATCAAACATTATTATGGCCTTTTTAGTTAGTGAAGCTCCGGGCTAAGTCAGCAACACGCTAAATTAAAATTGAGTGGTAAAGCCGACAGAGAAACCTGAAAAACTGATATCATTTTTATCGATCATATTTAGGTATTCAGCGGTAAGTGACAAGTTGACTACTTCTACATCAATACCCACGCCGTACGATGAATCCGTTTCTGCGTCATTTACGCTATTGCCTGCCACTTTTGCTTCAAAATCTGCTCGTGAAAAGCCTAATATGAAATAAGGAAATGCTTGTTCGTGTACTGGGAAACCGGCTCTAATATAGGCGCCAAGTGAATAACGTAAAGAAAACTCAGCACCGTTAACGGTATCATTCGTCAAGCCAACGCCTAAGCGAGTTTCAAACGCGAGAAAGTCATTCACATACCCGCCCGCTCGGCCTTCAATATGATTAATGCTAGCCTCGTCATTGGTTTGATTCTCTATCTCCATAAAACCGACACTCGCGCCGAAATAACGATGGCCATGAGTACTATCCGCTAAAACTGGCTGGCTAGTGAGCGCGGCCATTGAAAAAATGATTAATGCTAAGCCATTTTTATTCATTTCTATCTCCTTGAACGTTTGTTCATTAATAGTTTTATATGTGGGCCACTTAAAAATTATTAAATAGAATCTATCTGGCATCATTGTAAAAGCGTTAGGTTTATCTTTACACGTTATTTATAAATACTGACGGCATTGGGAGTGCCTTAGGATGGAGTGCAAATGTTAATTCTATTTCCTAAAGCGATAAAATGGATGATTTTAAGGGTTCATTATTCAATCAATGCCTATTTCGAATTAAGCATATAAATAAAGATAGGCACTAAAGTAAATTAAGTAAAGGTTTGAAACAGGCATTGATTAATTCAAGTTACCCAAGGACTGCACGTTTTTAAATATACTCTGTTCTAATAGATTATGTTTCCATATTAAATACTTACCCATAGACTATTTACTGCTATTAATTGTGAATACCCCACCTGATTTAAGTAATGAAAACATTAGTAATATATTGAAATATAAGCGCTTAATCTCAAAGGGAACAGTTTAAACGCTTGTTTGTGTTGCGCCTGCTCTTGAAATAACTGTAGATAGGAAATACTTTACGACTATTTGTTTTGAGACTATAAATTAAAAGGTCAATCCCTGTAATTAAGTACTGATTATGGAGTTATTATGAAAAGTAAAATAGCGAAACATATTGAAGAACTTTACACTCATAAGCATTCAGATAACGCTCATTGTGACCTAACTAGCTCTAGAGTTTCTATGGTGAAAACCCCAATACCTACTGAATTATTTCGTCAACTGGAAACGCTTGCATCGGAATATAATCGAGACTTGCAATGTTTAGCGGGTGACTTTTTAACCCTTGCACTTGAAGAAGCGGTGGCACATATCCCTAAGAGTGAAAAAGATCACTTGTATCTTGTCAGGCAGAAGCATGAGCATGACGAGGCAGAGCAACATAAGGAACGGTGTCAGTTTAGTGCTGGTGGAACATAAGAGCGCTATTAAGGTTAGACTGATCAAATAATTTAAGCGTGTATTTCTTTAGAGCTACAACTTTAACTTGTACGCGTTTATAGGTCGCGAGTACTTTGCAACACTGTTTCCCAGTGAATTATGACCTGGCATATATCATTTTATCTCTCCACCAGAATACAATTAGGCACTTTTTAAACTGTGAGTGTATTTGAGTATGCTGAGTTGGTTGTGGCTATTTGTTAAACCTTACCGAATTCGTTTGATCATTGCCTTATTGGCGCTCATTGTTACGGCGGCCTTAACCCTGTCGATGGGGCAGGGAATACGGCTCATGATTGATCAAGGCTTTTCTGCTCAATCGCAGCAAGGTTTAGCAGATGCTTTGTCGTTATTTGGGGCTATCATATTTTTTATGTCTATCGGTGCGTACTTTCGATTTTACATGGTGTCTTGGATAGGCGAGAGAGTGATCGCAGATATTCGCACTAAGCTTTATAGCCACCTTGTGAGTCTTACACCCAACTTTTTTGAAGATAACCTAGCAGGGGAGATCCAGAGTAGAGTCACCACCGATACGACTATTTTGCAGACGGTTATTGGCTCTTCATTTTCGATGGCTTTACGTAATAGTCTGACCTTTGTCGGTGGGCTGATTTTGATGTTTATTAGTAATCCAAAACTGACCTTGATCGTATTATTAGTTGTGCCTTTGATTGTTTTTCCTTTGATATTTATCGGTCGTAAAGTGAAACATCTTTCCCGGCAGAGTCAGGATAAAGTAGCGTTAGTTGGTGCATGGGCGGGTGAAAGTCTTCAAAACATAAAGGTTGTTCAGGCGTTTACTAGGGAAGACCTTGTAACCCAGAAATTTTCTTCAGCTGCTGAAGACGCATTTCAAGTTGCTTTAACACGTATCCGGTACCGGGCGGTATTAATCACCTTAGTGATGATGTTAGTGATGGGGTCTGTGGCTGGGATGTTATACGTCGGAGGGAGTGATGTGTTAGCGGGCAAGCTAAGCGCAGGCGATCTGTCGGCCTTTGTGTTCTATGCCATTATGGTCGCGGGTGCCTTAGCCGCCGTGACTGAAGTTTATGGCGAGGTGCAGAGGGCGGCCGGTGCAGTTGAACGTATTCGAGAGTTGTTGGATACTGAGCCAGAGATTACATCGGTATCAGCGAGTGCCGAAAATCAAGGCTCGATTTCCAAAGAAACTGCTCAAAACACAATATTGTTAAATTTTAAAAATGTCGTTTATGCCTACCCCTCCAGACCCAAGCAACTTGCAATCAATGATTTGAACTTAGCGATAAAAGCAGGTGAACGCATTGCTTTGGTTGGGCCTTCCGGAGCAGGCAAGTCGACCTTGTTTGATTTGTTATTACGTTTTCGCGACCCTCAATCAGGTTTCATTGAATATGATGGCCAGCCCTTGACGGCATTTAATTTGCAAACGTTACGAAGCCAGTATGCTTTAGTGCCACAGCAGCCCGTATTATTTAGCACTAATGTGATTGAAAATTTACGCTACGGTTTACCCGAAGCAAGTGAGCAGGAAGTGATCGCTGCGGCAAAAGCTGCGCATGCGCATGAGTTTATTGAACAGCTGCCTGAAGGCTACCATTCTTTTTTAGGTGAACAAGGTGTTAAATTGTCTGGTGGACAAAAACAGCGGCTTGCCATTGCAAGGGCAATTCTTAGAGACCCCAAGGTTCTTTTATTAGATGAAGCGACCAGTGCGCTAGATGCTCAGAGTGAATATCATGTTCAGCAAGCTTTAGATGTATTGATGAAAGATAGAACCACTTTGATTATTGCGCATCGTTTAGCGACGGTTTCGCATGTTGATCGTATTGCTGTTTTTGATCATGGCTGCTTGGTTGATATAGGTACGCATGAACAATTATTAAAAAGCTCTCCGCTTTATAAACGTTTGGCTGAACTTCAATTTGGCGTGACTGTTTAGTGTTAAAGTTGAAAGCCCTCTGATTACGAAGGCGCTTACTTAAGGTTTTAATATTATTTTTGTAGGTTGTGGATGAACGGAGTGAATCCCAACAAGCTGCTCAATTCTAAGCTTTGTTGGGGGACGTTTCACTCATCCCAACCTACTTGTTGGTCTTTTGGGTTTAAACATTAGCTTTGATGTGAGCCATGGCTTTACTCAGGAACTTTTCGGCTTGCCCGCTACCCGATTTAAGTTCTTTCTGGTTTTCAATATCACTAATCCCATCCCAATTTTTCAATACTAGGTCAGGTGTTTGCTGGTCTGCTGGCAGGAAAATACCTTCGGTTTCAAACAAACGAGTAGATGAATAACCACCTGCGCCGGCACAGAGTATATAACGGTTTGGCGCATCTTCGGTGCAGAGCGTCAATGCGCCTGCAGTCACTGCTTCTGCTGTTAGCATTTCTAGAACTTGGGTTGGCATCAAATCTTCTGTCATTCGGGTTCCTGCAGTCGGAGCCAATGCATTAATACGGATATTATTTTTTGCACCTTCGAGCACCAATGTGTTCATAAAGCCCAATACTGCCATTTTTGCTGCGCCATAATTACTCTGCCCAAAGTTACCATACATGCCAGAGGATGAAGTCGTCATAACGATACGACCATAGTTTTGATCGCGCATGATGTTCCAGGCCGCTTTAGTGCAGTTTACCGAGCCCATCAGGTGAACATCCATGACCAATTTAAAATCTGCCAAGTCCATTTTGGCAAAACTCTTGTCACGTAATATGCCTGCATTGTTGATCAGAATATCAATTTGGCCCCACTTATCCATGGCTTGTTTTACCATGTTTTCAACTTCGTCAAAGTTTGCAACGTTCGCCCCATGCGCGATCGCTTCACCGCCCATTTCCTCTATCATTTTTACGACTTCTTTTGCCGCATCTGAAGAGGCGCCGCTGCCATCTCTAGCACCTCCTAAATCGTTAACGACAACTTTGGCACCACGTCGGGCAAGTTCTAAAGCATGGGAGCGACCTAATCCATTACCAGCGCCTGTTACAATGGCAACGCGACCTTCAAAATTTATTGTCGATGTCATATTTGTTCCTAATGTTTTTTATGCGCCCAATGCGGGATTTAATTTGTCTTCAGTTTCAATCGTAACAAACAAAACAAGGGCTGGCACTAATACAAATAATACTTAGCGCTAATGCGAATTAAATTAGGCTTCTCTCTTGACCACTGGCGCCTTGATCTGAACAATACAACTGAATGCTAAATTCAGGGGTTGGCGACAAGGAGTCGTAGTGAAAAATATTAATAATGTCCTTTACCGCATAGTGTTGATCGGCCTATTTGTTTTTTTGAGCGCTTGCTCTACACCTTCGCAGTAAATGTATTTTTTTATTACTTGAATAAGCGCTATTCTGAATAAGGCTGAGGGAAGTATGCTTTTAAATCTACAAGAATATAAACGCTCAGGCGAAAACTCATACTTTTTAATCAAACCAAATTAGAAAAATATAATATGACACCATGGCTCAACGTTTATTTTTAACGCTATTTAGGGAGCTAGCCCTCGTCCGTAAATGGCGATTTGATGCTGACTCTTGAATGTCGCAATGAACGCGTTATTTCTTTTATACACAAAAGTAATTTACCAGGGAGGTTATCTTTTATATGAAAAAATCATTTTATTTATTCTCATTTATTCTCATTTATTTTATTTCAAACTCTGTCGTCTTATCCGCACAGGAAGTGAATATTTCCACATATGAGGTGCTTCCTCCGTTTGCATTCAGAGATGTAGAGGGAAAGCTAACAGGGGTATATATCGAGATAGTAAAAAGAGCAGTGTCAAGGATGCCTGATTACACTGTTTTATTTAAAGTTTCTCCTTGGGCGAGGGTGAAGATGGAGGCAAAACAAGGTAAAACGTTCGCAATTCTTCCTCCATATTTCCACGCCCATGATTGGCTGACAGAGGAAGAACCGAAGCGCCCTTATATTTGGCCATATTCACTGCCTCTGTTTACTCAACATGATGTCGTTATCTGCAATGAACAAGTTTTGACAACACGTCGGTCCATATACCCTGATGATTATCAGGGGCTAGTATTTGCTATGTGGCGAGGCGATGGACGGGCAGGTGAGAAATTTACCCGTATGGCTGAAGAGAAAAAGATTGATCTACGTTTGCTCAAAGATGTAAAAAGTGTCATTCCTTTTCTGCTGGCGGGAAGAGCAGATTGTACAGTTACTTCAAAAATTCCCTTTAGCTGGTATTTGAAACAAATGAAAGAATCGGGAGAGTATATGGAATATAATCAGAGGGGTGTCATTCTGAAAGAGGCCGCTATCATTTCCACAAATGAAGGATATTTAGGGTATACGGACATTAATGATGAGAAAAATTTCCCGTTTAAAAAAGATTTCTCGATTAAGTTCGATATTGAGGTTTACAAAATGAAGAAAAGCGGAGAAATTCAAGAAATTGCTGATATATTTGTCAAGTAATACAACTGCACCTGCTTTTATTTGTCTACGTTATTATAAGCTGAAGCCCGAGAGCTTTAGCTTATAATTTATTTCTATTTTTCAAAATTTACCTTTCGTTCTATAGACAGAGTTAAAATAAAAGTCAGGTATTAATGAATAAAAAAACTCGAACGACATGAAAGGATTCTTGTTGTAGGCTTTAGTTCTGTTACGATCTATTTAGCTAGGTTTCCTTGCTGGTATTTATCCTTACTAGGACCTTTTCATGACGCTATTATTAACGGTTGTCGCATCAACATTACTTGCTGGTTGGGCGATGGCTTTGGGCGCAGCGATTGCCTGCTTTGAAAAAATTGAGGCTGAATGGCTTGAAGAAGAGTTCAGACATGGTGTTATGGCGTTTGGTGGCGGCGCGTTATTATCAGCGGTTGCTTTGGTTTTGGTACCTGAAGGCATCACTCACCTTGAGCCATTAGCCGCTTGTATTTGGTTCGTGTTGGGCGGGCTTAGCTTTATGATGCTTGATATTTTTCTTCACAGAATAAACACGCCTGCGAGTCAACTTGCAGCCATGCTTACGGATTTTATTCCTGAATCAATCGCACTCGGTGCTGCATTTGCAACGGGACATAGCAGTGCGTTTTTACTTGCAGGTTTAATTGCGCTACAAAACTTACCAGAAGGGTTTAGTGCATACCGTGAATTAAACGCGACATCAGCGTATAAGCCCCAAAAAATTCTAATCATATTTTCTTTAATGGCTTTGCTCGGCCCTATTGCAGGTGTTTCCGGCTACCTTTGGTTATCAGGTTACCCAGAAATTATTGCTGCTATTATGCTATTTGCATCGGGTGGTATTCTCTATTCGATATTTCAAGATTTAGCGCCTCAAGTAAAACTAGAAAAACATTGGGCGCCGCCCATGGGGGCAGTATTAGGGTTTATGTTAGGTATGTTTGGTTTGATGGTAACGACATAAACATACTCAATAAAGGCAGGCACTAATATAACAACTACTTGATCGCTTGGGTTTAGCTAGCCTACGAATATTTAAGGCCAGCACCTTAGTGGAAATTTATTATGTTTCCTGGGTAATTACATGTCGTTTCTGAAATCGCTAAATAGATATATGGAGAGAAATCAAGCCGCGGGTAAAGCTTTACTTGAACAGTTCGAACAATCAACTATAACCAATATGGAAGTTTTTAGTGAAGCGCTATGGGCATCTATCGACTCAAACAAAAATGGGCAATACTCGCTTGAGATCTTGAACAATGAAAAGACGCCACTGGAGTTCATAGTAAAAATTTTTGTCAAAATTGGTTTTAACTGTGAGGATGCGGTGAGATTGATGATGAAGTTGCATAAAAATGGACATGTCGTTTTAGCTAGTGCTGACGAAGAAACTCTATTAAGGCTTCAGGAATACCTAAGTATTCAAGCGAACACTCATGATTATTGTTTATTAAGCCGAATTATAAAAATATAACAAGTGGCGATAGCGTTAAATTCAGGAGTAGAAATGTCTCACAACGAGTTAAGTATTACATCGAAAAAAACGTACATTTGCGATGTTTGTGGCGAGCCACTGAGCACCTTATTTACCCCAAAACAAAGTGCAGGTAATTATTGTGTTTGTCGGTCGTTCGAGTGCCAAAATATTATAGAAAAACGTCCGACGATGAAGCCGCACTCATTCAAATGTTTTTTTGAATTTCATCGTTCACAGATAAAAAAACGTAAGCACTTTATTTCGCAGGAAAAGCAGCGCGTTCAAAATTTAAAGTCAAAACATGATAGTGAGCATCAGATAATTTTAGACGAGATACTGGCAACTAACCCAAGCCTGCATGCCGACCAAATTCAGTTGGTTGAAATTCCTTCCGGTGTACTGAAAACATCACCACTAGGAAGTGAGCGATTAAAACGGTATACAGACTATTTGCGCGGTTTGCTCGACAAGGCCAATGAGTATAGCAATGCAGAATGCGTACCTTTTGATGACCAGCTTGAGTTACATGAAAAACGAATAGTGATAGACCTACATTTGAAAGAGAACCCAAAAGCAAAAGAAATTAGCGAAGCTATGTGCGGCATGTGTAAAGGAGGCTGCTGCACACAAGGAAAAGACACCGCGTATTTGTCAGTCTTAACGGTTAGGCGGTATATGGACGCTCACCCTGCTCAATCAGTCGAAAGCGTATTAAATGATTACCTGTCATTGCTGAGTGATACGCCTGTGACCAACTCGTGTATTAATCAAACCAATAAGGGCTGTGGATTAACACGAAATATGCGTTCAGACTTATGTAATGGCTATTTCTGTGATTCCATAATGGCTTATCAAAAGCAGTCAGAAAGCACTCATAAGTCAGTTTCAGTACTAGCGATACAACGAGCAAATACAAACTGGAACCGACTTGAGCCAAATGTTGATAAACAAGTGGTTGATAAAAAATTATTCAGTTCAGAAAATAGGAGAGTGAGTAAATGAAGACATTACGACGAGATACGATCGCTGAAGATGATTATACGATTTTGGATTACGGGTGGGATGATCGGCTAGAAGGAAAAAGAAAAAGCGATAACCCATATGGCATCAACAACTGGAAATACTATGAATGGGAGAAAGGTTGGCTGATGGCAGAAGAGTCATTCCTTCTTAAAGAATAAACCGTCAGAAGTTCTATTGTAGCTTCGAACTTGCGCGGCTGTTGTCGAGCCCCTTTATATAACGAGGGTGTAGCGTGATGGCTAAGTAAACTTAGTTAATTTATCGTTATTAATACCGTTCGATGGTTTACTTAATCTAAGTTATGGTGGAATATTCATATGGCTTAGTACTAAATACTCCGTATTCCTCGTGGCGATGAAATAAAAGTTATAAAAAACCTACACGAGATGAGAATTATAAGCTATTTTTGTTTTATATAAGGCCGCAATTTACGGTGCCTTATGTATGATTGATTTGTATAAAATAAACGGAATGACTATGACGAATCAAACATTGGTCGACGCTTTTAGATCAATCAGAAACCAGTCTGTACATGCTTGTGAACCACTTGAAGTGGAAGATTATGGCTTGCAAGCTGCAGCATTTTCTAGTCCGCCTAAATGGCATTTAGCCCATACCTCTTGGTTTTTTGAAACCTTTATTCTGAAGCCATTCCTTCCTGGATACCAAGTTTTTCACGAGTCTTATGAACTATTATTTAATTCATATTACAATGCAATTGGTGAGCAGTTTCCGCGACCTCAGCGGGGGTTGTTGTCACGTCCTACCGTAAAAGAGGTGATGGCGTATCGTCAATATATCGATTCCTCGATGGCACAGCTTTTAACACAAATGGAGTTTGACTCGCTTGTATGTGAAACAATCATAGCGCGTACTAAGCTTGGCCTTGAGCATGAGAAACAGCATCAGGAACTTTTCTATACCGACCTAAAATACTCCTTTTCTGTTAATCCCTTATATCCTGCTTATCTGAGTGGCGAAATTATTTCAAACTCTCGACAGGTAAAAGAATCAAAACAGCCAAACATACAGTGGATTGACTATTTAGGGGGCTTGGTTGAAATAGGCATTGATGAGCATTCGGATAACTTTTCTTTTGATAACGAATCTCCGCAACACAAAGTTTTTATTGAACCCTTTACGCTTGCTAGTCGCTTGGTGACAAATGGTGAGTTTCAAACATTTATTGATGATGGCGGCTATCAAAAACCTGAGTATTGGCTTTCGGATGGTTGGGCCGCTGTGCAAAAAAATAACTGGACGCAGCCTTTGTATTGGCGAAATACTGATGAGGGTGCGAAGGAATTTACTTTGTATGGTCTGCGAGCACGCAAGGCCGATCAACCTGTTTGTCACGTAAGTGGTTATGAAGCAGATGCTTATGCAAATTGGGCCAATGAACGATTGCCTACAGAGGCTGAATGGGAGTTTGCGGCAAAGCATCATGCTGTTGAAAATACAAAAGTTACGACAAATACATTGACTACACTGCATCCATCTGCGAGTTATTCTGAAAAAGATCACGTACTCACGCAGCTGTATGACAGTTGCTGGCAGTGGACATCAAGTGCTTACCGGCCATACCCGGGCTTTAAAGTAAACGAGGGGGCTATTGGTGAATACAACGGTAAGTTTATGTGTAATCAATGGATCTTGCGGGGAGGTTCCTGTGTCAGCAGTGCGGGTCATCTTCGGCCAAGTTATCGAAATTTTTTCTATCCTGAAGATCGCTGGCAATTTAGTGGAATTCGTTTAGCTAAAAAATAAAAATAATTTATGACATTACGAGGGCTTACAATGTTAGAACTTGCAAAAGTATCATCGGTTGAAAACGTATTTTTTAAAAATCAGCACCCAAGTGAAAATAATAGCCGTATCGAAATTTTGTCTGGTTTGTATCAAGAACAAAAAACGATTAACCCTAAATACTTTTACGATACTCACGGCTCCGAATTATTTGAGCGAATTACCAGCTTGCCAGAATATTACCCCACCCGCACAGAGCGAGCGTTATATGAGCAACATGCTAACTCGATTGCAGAGTACTGCGGGCAAAACTGTGTATTAATTGAGCCGGGTAGTGGCAGCAGTGAAAAAGTTCGTTTGTTATTGGGAGCCATCAAACCAGCAGCTTATGTGCCAATGGATATTGCTAAAGACTTTTTGCATCGATCAGCCTTAAAACTAGGGCAAGAATTTCCTTGGTTGAATGTGCATGCAGTGTGTGCTGATTTTGGTCAGTATGACCAAGCTCCTGAAGGCTTGCCTGATGGTAAACGTGTGATATTTTATCCCGGTTCAACTTTGGGGAATATGACCCCAGATGTCGCTAAGCAGTTTTTACAACAGTTACGACAATGGGTAGGGGGTAATGGTGGAATGTTGGTTGGGATTGATTTGCATAAACCTACCGATAGAGTAACGGCAGCCTATAATGACGGTGAGGGGGTGACTGCAGAGTTTAACCTCAATGCATTGAACAATATAAATCGGCTAACGAATTCTAATTTTGATGTTAACAATTTTAGCCATCGCGCCTTTTACAATGAAGATTTACGTCGTATTGAAATGCATTTAGAAAGCAATATTGACCATATTGTGAGAGTAGGCGACTCAACGATTGTATTTGCTGAAGGTGAAACCATTCACACCGAAAATTCCTATAAATACACACTGCAAAGTTTTCGGTCTTTAGCGGAAAGTGCAGGCTTCAATGTGTGCCAAAGCTGGCTGGATGATGAACAGTTATTTAGTGTTCACTATTTGGAATAATTGCCCATAGTTTTACCCGTTGTACAGGGTGAACTGGTGAACGCACCTTCTGTGTGAGCTTTATGATCTCTATCGGATTTTCACTAGGTAATGCCAATAATAGCTAACATGCAGAGATTATTTTTAAGGCTCGCTTAGGTGCATAAGCCTTTTTATTTCAGGGTATAGGATGAGTAAGATCAAATTTTCAAGAGAAGAAAAAGAGAGAATCGTAAAAAAAGTAGAAACGTATTTCAGTAATGAGCTTGATCAAGAAATTGGTAATTTTGAAGCAGAATTTTTAATCGATTTTTTTGCCGATGAAATCGGCGCATACTTTTATAATCGAGGTTTAAATGATGCACACGCGTTGTTTACTGAAAAATCAGAAGAGCTTAGCTATACCATTCAAGAATTAGAAAAACCGACTAACTAAAAAACGATTCGAATCAGGCCTCTAAACAATCACATGTTTGAATTAAAAACGATTGCGCTATTTTTTATTACAGCCCTCGCTGAAATTGTGGGTTGCTACTTACCTTACCTGTGGTTGAAACAAGATAAGAGTATTTTTCTTTTAATTCCCGCGGCGATTAGTCTCGCATTATTTGCATGGTTACTATCGCTTCATCCAACGGCAGCAGGAAGGGTATACGCTGCTTATGGCGGCGTATACATTATTGTTGCAGTGTTATGGTTATGGGGTGTTGACGGCATAAAACCGACTACATGGGATGTTGTGGGTGCGCTCGTCGCGTTTTTAGGTATGGCTATTATTATGTTTGGGCCAAGAGATACGACCTAATTTGCTTAGTGATAAGCAATTTTAGGGTGTGTGTTTAGCACCAATTAGAACCAATCATCGCTGAATTGATCGTTCAGTATGCAAGTGTATGCAAGAGCGTGCAAATGTGTGCAAGTACAGATAAATAAGTGAGACTTGTGTCACACATTGTAACCTTGCTAACTGTTAACGTTATTAAACAAACATAATACAACAATAAAAGGTTATAAAATGAAAAATCTCATAGCTTTATTACTCATTTCTGTAGGTTTAACGGGTTGCGGCGGCATTGGTAGTCTCGCCAGTAATGATCGGGTTACAGACGCGGATAACAATCAAGTCGTTACGGTTGGTGATTCTATCTTTGCTCTATCAGGTAAACTTCAGGATATCCTTGAAGGTTATGCTGGTGAAACTTTCCGTCAGTATACAATTTCAGGTGCTGAAGTAACGGGTGGTATTTTCGCAACAGACATAGCTACTCAGTTTGAAATTGCTAAAAATGATAACCCTAACATCGAAACGGTTGTGATGGATGCGGCGGGTAATGATATTCTAATTCCTATAATTGCATTGTTTGATATCAATAACTGTAAAACAGAATGGTACCAGTGGTGGGGTTTAAGCTCTTCGTGTAAAAATCTTATCGACGACTTATATGTTGATGTGGTTGAGTTATTAAATGAGATGGATGACAGTGGTGTTGAGAATGTAATCTTTGTCGGTTACTACCACACTAAGAACGCATTGTTTTGGTTAGACGATGTTGAAGAAGCGATTGATTATGGTGATATGCGTCTTTCTCAAGCATGTTCAAATAGTCGTGCTAACTGTACGTTTGTTGATCCTCGTTCAACGATCAACAATAGTGACATCATTATTGATGGCATCCACCCTACAACGAGTGGTTCGCAAAAGCTTGCTGACTTAGTATGGCCGATACTTCAGCCTTTACTATAAGTATTGCTAGCCAAACTGACCTTTGGTACAGTTTGGCGCTATAAACTATCTTGACAACCCATTTGATCACCAAATGGGTTGTTTTATTTTGGACGACAGAAAAATAGAATTATTATGAAGAAGTGGAAAATATTTAGTGTTGTAGTACTCGCTGCTGCCGTGACCATTATTTATATTGAGATTACTAATTCACTTGATATTAGCAATATGTCGGTAAACTCTACAGGGGAGACCTCTCAGTATTTATTAGGCTCTGGGAAGCCAGATACCACCAGTGCGTCTAGCGAAATAAATTCAGAGCTCCTGTCGTCGGTTGGTGATCTGGATATATTCGAATCTGAACTTGTTGCCAAGCTAAAGACGACTTATGGTGCCCGTATACAGGCCCTGAATATTCAAGCAAGTTTAATCACAGTTAAAAAATACGTTTTAAAGTATGACCCTCTAACTGGTGTTGAGCGTTTTAGTCGTATTATTTATGCTGCTTTTCCTGCTTATGCGGCGTCTATTCTTAGTATCATTGAGCGGCTCGAAATTTATAATGATTGGATTATCGAAAGCCAAATAATGCTAACGGAACTTTCAATGATTGCTCAGCAAGGTACGATATGGGAAAAACGTCGTGAATTGTTTGCCGATGATGCTGAAATAATATGGTCTGAGGAACTCGCTGAGCTTTCAAATAAACAAACGAAAATGCATGATATTTTTAGTCAGCTCGACCAGTCTAAAGGGGTGGGTATTGATGAAACACTCTATCAATTGAGAACAGCTCTTTCTGAGAACCACGAAGGGAGTATACAAGCGTTATCCTCAAATGGCGGAAAGGTAGCGCATGCCTTTTTTAATTTAAAGTCGGTGCAGCAGACCCTTAAAACGCTTTCTGCAGAAGAGCGCCAATTCGAAATAAATAAGGTGCGTAGAGAGCTTGGTTATAATGAAGAACAAATTTCGAAACAACAAAAGAAAGACGAAAACCGAAATAAGCGATGGGATAACGGTTTAAATTATATGAGCGAACGTACCGCTTTACTTGAAACAACAAGTGAGGCTGATTTACCTGAAGCGTTGGTCGTACTTCGAGAAAAATATTTTCAACAAGATGCCGTTACAATTCAAAAGGAAGAAGAATCTGAATTTTGGCGGTTTAAGCGCCCACGTAAATTCGGAAATAATTAGTACGCCCAATCTTATGAAAGCGATGAGTGTTATGAGAGAAAGACGGGGGGTGAATAGCCTCCTTTTTCTTTGCTGATCGTTTATTTAAATCCAATACTTAAATTTGTTAGGAAATCTACGGAACATGCCTGAGCCGCTAAAAAATCTTTATTCTCACAAATTAATCAACACACTGGCGATTGAAATTAAAGATGAGTACACCATATTTGACGCTCAAAAATTTACTGAGTCGGTTTTATCTGATGAGTGGGAGGACTTAGAGCTTAAAGGTAGAATGCGGCATATTGCTGTTGTGCTGGGTGAGTATTTGCCATCAAACTATGCCGACGCGATTGATGTTTTATTGCCCGTATCTGAAAAGTTTTCTGGCTTGGAACATATGTTTTTTCCTGAATTTATTGAACAGTTTGGCTTGGCGGATTTTAAATTATCAATGAAGGCCTTGGAGCATTTAACGTCAGGTTCTAGTTCCGAATTCGCTATTCGGCCGTTTATTATTAAGTTTCCTGACGAATCAATGAAGCAGATGGCTTTGTGGTCACAGTCAAACCATGATCATGTTAGAAGGCTCGCATCAGAAGGTTGTCGACCTAGGTTACCTTGGGCAATAGCCTTGCCTGTATTTAAAAAAGACCCTGCCAAGGTGCTCGATATTATATTAAATCTTATTGACGATGAAAGCCTGTATGTTCGGCGTAGTGTTGCGAATAACCTAAACGATATTTCCAAAGATAATCCGCACCTTTTAATTCATGTCGCAAAACAGTATTTAGGGCAATCGCCTAATGTTGATTGGGTGATCAAACATGCTTGCCGGGGCTTATTAAAGGCGGGAGATAAAAGTGTGCTGCCTTTATTCGGATATACCGATGCTAAGCATGTTCAGCTTAAAAGCTTTAAAGCTGACGCTCAAGTATTGATGGGGGAAAAATTAAATTTTGAATTTGACCTACAATCTAACAGTGGGGTGCTTGGTAAATTGCGGCTTGAGTTTGTGATCGATTTTGTCAAAGCAAGTGGTAAAACGTCCGGCAAGGTTTTTAAAATATCTGAAGGAGAATATGATCAATCATCTAGACGTATTACAAAGTATTTTTCATTTAAACCGATCAGTACGCGAAAGTATTACACTGGAGAGCATGCGATCTCAATCGTGATAAATGGCAACAAAATAGCGACTCAATCCTTTATACTCAGTAATAGAACAATTTAGCTTTAATCGATAATTTATATGGATGTTTGCTTTATGAAAAAGGCTTTATCTTTACCTGAAGATCGGAAACTATCGGTGACGTACCGAGTAGAACCTGGCTGCTTAGGACCGAGTGGTGCGGGTAAAATTGTTCAATTTTGTGAGTATGCTCAAGAAAATATTCAGTCGCTTGATGCAGGTTATATTATTTGGAACATCGTGCCGAGACATGACAAAACATTACCTGAAATGCAATACAATGTTGTTGGCAAGCGTATGAACCATGCTCAGGCGGAAAAGTATTTAGCTATTTTCGGTAAAAATCTTGATGAATTTGAAGGTCATTTAGTTGATAAACTCGCCGTATTTATTGATGATTTTATGCAGCATTAGGGCTTTCGTAGTCAAATCTAAACAATTTGGCTCGTTATTATTTTTCATTAATTAGCTTGTGTATCTCTTTTTCTAGTAAATCAATATAGTTTGGATTAAATCCTACATGTGCTATTCGAATAAGGCCTTTTTTGTCAACTAAAAAGGATGTTGGCATGGCCAATAGTTCATAATCTCTTTGCGATTTTCCTGAGGATTCTTTTAAAATAGGAAAAGTAAGCTGATGCTTGTTTAAAAATTTCATGGCCTCTTCTTTACTGCCATCCACATTAATCGCCAATACTTCAAATTTGTTTTTTGGAAGGCTCGCTTGTAGTTTTTTCCTCAGCGCTTCATATTCAGGTAAAGACGCCTGACAAGGGCCACACCAAGAGGCCCAGAAATCGACCAGCACCACGGAACCTTTATAACTTTCTAAGTTAACCATCTCTCCGGTATAAATATCAGGAAGAGTGAAGTTTGCGGCAGGTTTTAAGATTTCTGCAAAGGTTAAGGCACTGAGAGCTAATAAATAACAGCTTAAGAAAAAATATTTAATTAAATTCATTGCTTTCATATTGTGCCTATTACAAATTCATTGCTGACAATCAGCTATTCACTATGTGTAGAATGTTTGACTGTTTTATTATCAATAAGTTCAGTGATTTTTTAGTGGTTTAACCGTGATCAAATGTTTATTCTTTACGTAAAAAGTGTCATTCCGGCCCAAAACTTTATCGGAATGACACCGAGTGGCTTTCATGCAAGGTCTCTAATTACTTGAAATAACGAATCACTAAGCTATTAATACTTACACTAGGAAAAACAGAATATGAATAACATTCCTGCGGGGTTTGAACCAATTTTCAGAAGTAGCCCATATTTGGAACTTCTGGGACCAATTTATAATAAGAAAACAGATAAAGGTTTAGTGATTGGTTTATTGGCTGAAGCGAAACACTGTAATGCAAGAGAGCAAGTACATGGCGGTGTATTCAGCAGTCTTGCTGATATTGCGCTGGGATATAATGCTGCTTTTTCAAAGGAAGTTCCGATACCAATCGTAACCGCCAGTCTTACGATAGATTATGTTGGGGCAGCTAAGCTCGGTGAGTGGATTGAAATTGAAACAGATGTGCAAAAAGTGGGACGTAGAATGGCATTTGCTAATTGCTATTTTATTGTAAACTCAAAGCGTATAGCGCGTGCAAGTGGCGTTTTTACAGTGGTTGGTGAATAATCTGTTTTAAATTAAGCTTACCTTACGAGCATGCTAAATGATTGTACTATTGTTTTAGGTGTACCTTCAGGCAGGTAAAAGCATTTTAGCATTTAATGCTAGCTTATATATAAAAACATAAGGAGCAAGTACCATGTCGAAAAAAAACTGTAAGATTAGTTTTTTATTCATTATCCTTTCACTATTTGGACATTCTTCCTTCGCAGATGACGCGAGTTCAATTACTCTACCAAAGTTCAATATTTATACTGAAGATTGGGTGCCGTTTCAATTTCACACTGAAGAAATAGAATTAGATGGAATGGCCGTAGAGCTTTTAGAGTTAATTTTTAAAACAATTGGTTCAAAACAAAATCGAAACGACATGAGTCTGGTTCCTTGGGCAAGAGCTATGCAATCTTTAGAGAAAAAAAATACCATTGTTTTTTCTATGACGGTTACTGATGAGAGGCTGCCTAAGTATCAGTGGGTGGGCCCTATTTATGACATAAATAGTTATATTTATGTCAAATCAGATAGTAATTTGTCAAAAGCGGACTTTAATGACGGTAATACTCTACTTACCTCAATTATTATTGGTGATGTGAACTTTCAATATATGCCTGGTTTATATATTGATAAAGACAGGATTACTTCTGTTTCACCTTCAGATTCGCCTCTTAAAATGTTAAGTCTTGGGCGTGTAGATTTTATTATTGATAATAAGTTAAACTTTAAAGATGTAGCGATGCGAGCGGGTCTTAATGTGGAAGACTTTAAACGCTTGTTTGTTGTTGATAGCGCACCGATTAGTTATGCCGTCAGTTTAAATACATCCGAAGGCTATGTGCATAAAATGCAAAATGCGGTGAATAGCATTAAAGCTTCTCCGGCGTATACTGAGTTATTAAAAAAATATGATTTATAGCCCGTGCTTGATGGCTGAAGCGCTTGCGGGTGTAGAGATTGTTAATTTTCATATTCCATTAGTAGATGAACCTAGAATAGAGCTGATTTCTGACTCACATAAATGTTTGGACTTGAGTGAGGAGCTTGATGTTCGAGTAGAAAAAATGACCGCAAGAAATATGAAACGCTCTCAGCAGGTAAAAGCATTGAAAATGCTGACGAATTTGTAAGTACGATTGAGTTAAAAGCGAATAGTTAAATGACGAATATAAAAGCGTAACTTTTATCATGTCCTCATATATATCAGGTTTTTTGTTAGGGTTTTCTTTTATTCTGGCCATTGGTGCTCAAAACGCTTTTGTACTGAAACAAGGGTTAAAGAAACAGCATGTATTATTAGTCTGTGCTATTTGTGCGGTCTCTGATGCTATACTTATTTCTCTTGGTGTTTCTGGATTTGGCGAAATAATCAGTCGATTTCCATCGATTGAATCGATTGCAAGGTATGGCGGTGCTTTGTTTTTATCCATCTATGCGATAAAAAGTTTTATTTCATCATTCACAAAGACGCATGCATTGAACCCTGCTGATGAAGTTCCTGAGTCAGTTTCTAAAATTATAATGATGAGCCTTGCGTTCACATGGTTAAATCCGCATGTTTATCTTGATACGTTCGTTTTACTTGGCGCCATTTCTACAAAGTATGAAGCAACTAAAATTCAATTTTGTTTAGGCGCTGTTTCGGCTTCTTTTATATTTTTCTTTGGGCTTGGTTATGGCGCTAAAACATTATTACCAATATTTCAAAAGCCACTATCATGGAAAATATTAGATTTTCTGATCGGGGTGATTATGTTATCTATTGCATTGTCTTTGATTATTACCTGAATTTATTCATGAAAATGTTCTGGGAAAGCCGCTTTACCATCATTCATATCAGGTAATCCTGTAAGTCTTTTCATTAATAAATTTAACCGTTAAGGCAAGGTAACTGATAAAAATTATTGTCTGAATTTAAATATTATAAAGAGTGACCTTAACCTGTTTTTTATTTTGTGTCGGGTCAATTTCAATAAAGTTAATGAACATTCTAAAATGTTATAAGACCCTTAAAAATAACTAAGCTGCTCGATTTTTAAACATTCAATTCGCCTGTTCAGCACCATAAACCTAGTCTATAGTAGAAATATGAAGACAAAACATTCTCAGCACACACTCAATATGTCAATGGAACTATTGGATGCTGCCCCGCGGGGCGTCGCTTTATGCGATGAACAGGGCTCACTAATACATTGTAATCCCTTGTTTCCAACCTTTAGCCTTCCATGCACAACTGAGCTCATTAGCCAATCAATTGGCTTGGGAATTGAAAGCTTTGACCATAAAGAAAATAATAGGACCATTCGCATACAGATAAGAAAGTTGGCAGACGGCTATGGAATTCTTGCTGAAGACGTTGAAGGACGGTTTTGTGCTAGAGAAGAAACAATTGCTAATCTTGTTGCCGCAGATACATCCTCAATATTTGACGCTGCAGTTAAAAATATTGCAGAAGTAAGCGGTTGGCGTTGGGTCGCTATTTCACGCTTTAAAGATGACCATACTGTAGAAATTTTAAGTATGCTCGACAAAAAACAAAAAGTAGACAATTACTTTTATGATCTTATGGGAACGCCTTGTGAAGTGGTTGCGCGAACCAAGCAGTTCGCTTTTTTTCCTAAGCTGACTGATCGGTTTCCCTATTACAGCGCATTACATAAAATGGGTGCAAAGGTGTATGCAGGAATGGTATACCATTTAAACCATGTACCTATCGGTCATATCTTTGCAATGCACGACAGCGGCGAAGTTGATGAGCCTTTAATAGATGATGTTATACGCCTAACAACTTCAATTGTAGGTTATAAACTCGAAGTTGAACACGCCCATGATGCTGCTCGAAATGCCATAGTAGAAGCTTCCCACGATGCACTCACGAAAGTATTAAACCGTCGAGCATTCGATCAGGACATCGCTACATGCATAGAGTACGTAGAGCAGAATAAGTTTTCGGATACCTTACTAGGTATTATTGATTTAGATGGAATGAAACAAGTGAATGATACCCAGGGGCATGATGTAGGGGATAAACTACTAAAGGTGTTTGCTGATTCATTGACGGCTTGTAGTCGACCGGAGGATAAAGTATACCGTTTGGGAGGGGATGAGTTTGCGATAATCTTAAATGGTGCAGGTTTTTCTCAAATTAATGCGATACATAAACGCGTCGAAAACGCGGTTAAGAAAACACGGAAAGCGAATTTTCCAAACATAGACGCCTCAATAGGTTTTGCGAGTATCTCTGAAATTAAAGCTGATGCAGGAGCTTGGTTCCAACTTGCAGATGAACGGATGTATAAACACAAGAAATCAAAAAAATAATAAGCGGTTAATAAACCAGATGAAATTGTCCAATCAATGAACGAAGAAACTTATACTTACTTTGATCACATGTGCAGCTTGTGCTTTTAACCTTACTTTGTAGGTGTTCTCAGGCGTTTCTGTCGTCTTAAATACCTAATGTAGGCTAATGGCACGAAGTGGCTGTTTGTGCTATTAAAACTCAATCGCTCAGCGTCTAATTTTCAGAAATTTTTGTCTCAGCTTTTATCAATACTAATCCACTTGAGCGATTTGACCTCGAATGCTTTGAACGGCATATTTTATGCGCTCTTTCTCTGAAAAAATGCTCTGTTTACTTTGTTGGGTTAATTGTTTTTTCTCGGTAGGGCTGAGATGGACTTGTGCGTCGATACTTTGCTTTTCATGATTGAACTGGGTAACTTTATCGCGCCATTCACCCGAATTATCTTCTAAATAAGCCATGCGGTTAGCTACTTTTTCGCCATAAAAATCTTTTCTTAGTGTATAGATTTCTTGTTCGTTTTCATTATTTTTTTGGAGTGCTGAAACTTTTGTTTTGAGCGCTTTTTCTTCACGGTCATGTCGCATATTTTGAGCGGCTTCAGGTGATAAGTTATTTTCGGCATTTGCTAGTCGACGATTTTTTTCTTCGTTGCTAAGTGATTTGTCAGCATTAATTTCTACACGCGTGACGGAATAAGCATCGTACCGTTCTTCACTACCAAACATAGACTCACTTAGTTCTTCGCCTAAGTGTGTTCTACGTAGGGCTTTTTTTGCATCCAAAGAGGCTTTAACTTTTGCGATTGTATCATCGTCACTTAAATCGCCAGTGACCGAAAAGTCATGCTCTAATAAGTTGTTTTTATAGTTGAGATAGTTTTCAGAAATTTCCATTGCCTGGTTAGCGGCATCGATCGGTAATGTGAGGCTAATGTACTCATTCAAACGTGCGATAGCTTGCTCGCGGCCTTCTTTCTGTGCGGTCATCAGAAAAAATTCAATGATATGCTTGATGTTTTCATTAATTATCAGTTGTCCATTTGAATCATAGGAAAACGTTTCGATCGTTAGATCTGCTAAATTAGCAGGTAAGGCGCCATAGAGCGAAGCGGCCTCATAGTCTTCGGTACTTTGAAAACGATACGCGATATCGCGAGAGCTACTTTTTGTTTGTGGTTGCTGTGGTTGTTCTATTTGAGACGATTGTAACGGTTGTGAATGCTCAGGCCCGCTAGGTAGAAAGTTGGTGTTTTTTGCCTGCTGATTTAATGGAGCTAATGAGCTAGTGGGTGGAATATTATCGGCATTGTTGTGAGTAATATTTGTTTCGTCTTCGGGATAAAAGTAAGCGCTAGCCATTAAAGCGACGATACCTAAAGCAATACTGTTTTTGAAAATACTCATATAAAAATGCCTATAGTGCTTTTGAATTTGTTTGAAATGCGCGCCGTTCAATTTGAAAGGAACAGCGCTCATCTTGGACTTACTGGTTGTTATGTAAGTCGTTTATAACCCGCTTAGTTGTAAGCGGTTCAGGTGCTCACGATATACTTCAACCGGATCATCAGCTCCAGCGCCTACTAGGCCAAATAGAGCATTCATTTCGTCTACATGGTTCCAGCCACTATGAGTACCTACATGTTGACCAAATGGCGTTGATTCAACAGGGATGAAGGCATCAGAAGCTTTTGTATAGCCCACATCGCGTGCTACAGCATCGCCTGTTATCAAGTCTTCTGCGGTGTCACCAATCCAGCTCCATATATGGTTTTTTCCTGTTCTTTCGCCAGGAATAGGATATAAAGAACTCATTAGAAGTAAGAATACATCACTTAGCTCTGCAGGATTTTCACCCGCAAATACATTTAAACCAAATTGAGTATTCCATTCTGCAGACCCAGTGAAAGAATAGTAACGAATCGCATCAGAGTCATTGGCGGCAACCGTATTACCTAATCCATCGCCATATACAGGCGCTGAAAATAGGTTGGTGTTAGCGCCATACGCATCATTAGGTATTTCTGCTAGGTCTATATCATTGCTTGCAGTGAAGGTTTCGCTTCGACCAAAATTACCTGTTGCGTCTCCTGTATAGTTTTGGCAGTCATCAAACGTGATTTGACCATCAACTATTTCTGGGAACGGGATATAAGGTTCGTTACCCTCAAGTGGTGCTTCGATAAAATATTTGCCACCAGTCGGGACGCCTGCACTTGGGTAACAAGTGTTAAAACGTGCCATTCCTTTTTGAGTGAATCCAGTCAGTACTGAGATAATATCTTGCTCAGGATAGTCTCCGGCATGCCCACTTAGAATAGCGGCTAATGTACCGGCAAGGTCACCAATTAATGCATCAACGACAAATGTCTCTAACAATTGACCATTTTCTTCCCAGTTTTCCATTGCCCAGATGGTTCCATCTGCTGATGGAGTGCCATAATGAGGGCCAGCTACTGTGGTAAGTGAAGCGACTTTTTTATTGTCGATATTCTCAAATGCCTTAGAAAGAATATTGATCGCCATTCTAGAGGTGGTAGAACCATGACTATGTGCAATCAGGTTTACTTTCATATCGCTATCAGGTTCAAAGAACTTATCATCTTGAATGATTAAGAAATCGAGAATTTTGTTTGCAAGGTCAGCACCACGATCTTCCGTGTTTTGCCATGCTTGTAAGGATACGTCTTTAACTTCTTGGTCTGAGTTTTTCTTGATCTCATCGCCAATACGATAAAAATATTCCATACCTAAAATGTCATCCCAAGCTAATACTCCCGGTACTAACATAATAGGGTTTTGGGTTTGAGTGTATCCCGGTGTTGCGATATCAAGGTTGACGGTTCGGGCATCGTTTTGACCTCGATGATCACAGCCGAATAGGTTGAAAAACCAGCGTCCATCATAACCAGTGGTGGTCATTTTTAGTTCGTGAGAACCACTGCGGTGAATTTTATCTAAAGTTGCATTGTTATCATTGTCAAAATTAGTCCACGCTGTTTGGCCTTCGTTACGAGCGTACCATGCAACGTTCGTACAGGAATTACTGCCACCATTGTATTTAAGTGAGTAGTTTTGGCTTGCATTGATATCAACATGTGTAGCATTAATTTGTGTGCCATCCATGGTGAAATTTGCAGCACCGCCAGCATGTACTGAAGAGGCAAGCCCCAACAATACACACGTACCAGCAATGCCTAGTTTAGATTTATAACTTTGTTTACTTTTACACATGTATTTCCCCGAGAATTATTTTTATATCGATTCTTTTATCTTTAAGATAAATTATGTGTCCCTGCTAGATTCAAAAAAACGCCATAACTGACATATCAATCTCGAACTTATTTTTATATGAGATAAGTATGTGCGACAACTGGACAATTTAGAGTATATGAAAACTGGTTAATGTTTAGCGCCCGACAAATGGGGTACGGCTTAAATAGGTGTGAGCTGCTTCACATATTTACGCCAATAGAATGCTTTATATGTGAAATGTTTAGGTTGTTTTTGGTCTCAAGCAGAAGCTAGTCAAACTACTACCTCTGGTGTTTTATTGTTTCTTTTTTTTGTTATTGATTCTGCGCCAATTAGTTGCTCAACAACTTGGTTAAAGTGGCGTGAAAATAAAAAGTGAGTTTCATTTTTTAGATGATTGAATTTTATCGTATTTAAGTCGCTTGCTAAGCGCTTAGCCGCGTTAATTGAAATAACATCATCTTGGCCACCATGCCAAAACTGGTATTCCATCAGGCTGTTGGTGACTTTGAAATCCCACTCAGTGAAACTAAGACTCAATTCATTTGCCCAGGTAGAAACACCCTGTTTTGCTGACTGCTTAAGGTTCAAAATGCTGTAGTCGCGATAGTTACGTCGGCTAAGTAAGTTAATATCAGCAGCCCGACCTTCAACAGTAGGTCGAATATAGGTGAGCTGTTGTTCGTAAAATTCTTCTAAGTCTTTTCCAATCGCCATTTTTAAAATGAGTTCAATTAAAAATGGCGCAAAGCGAATGCTTTGTAGCACTGCTGTAACTAAAATGGGAACGGGTTTAGCTTTGCGCATATCCTCAACACGCGTAACAGCGTTAACCATGGCAATTCGTTCGACCCTTTCGGGTAAAAACTCTGCTAAAGCCAGTGCATAGACTCCGCCAATAGAGTGAGCAATGACTTTTACTTTATCTATTTTGAGTGTATTTAATAACTCTTTAATATCCTGACAAAAATTCTGATGATTTCTATTCTTCTTTGGGTCTGAATCACCGTACCCTGGGCGTTCTGGAATAATAATGCGTAAGCCTTGGTCGCGAATTACCTGGTCACTACCGGGAGGGATTTCGTAAGCGGAGCCCATTAAGTTATGAAGCAGTAAAATAACGTCTTGAGAGTTGTTATTTGCTTTGTTTTTTGAAGGAGGTTGATAATCAAGATAGCTTAACTTTCTTCCATCACTAAGTGTGATGAAGTGATTACCCGATAAGTTAGGTGTGACCAGTGTTATTTTTCTAGCAGACGTTGAGGGTGAATCTTGGCTAGGAAGTAAACTATGTAGTAAAACTTTACGTATTAATTCAGGCTTACGATTTACATCTAACTTAATATAAATATTTGATAAATGATCTCGAATAGTCGTTTCTTTTAGTTTTAATTTAGCCGCTGTCTTTTTGCTTGAAATTTCGTTTACTAATGTCGAAACGACTAATGATTCTGTTTCTGTGAGCTGGTAATGAGCTTTTAATAAATCAATATTTACCATTTCTGTTTGCTGTGATTGTAAACAAAAATAGTAGTGTTCGGTTGAGGTATCATCCTGTTTTGGAATTTGGGTGATATGTAAGTTTTTAAGGTTTGAGCGTTTTTTTTCTGTGTTTTTATTTGAATCAAAAAGAGGTGAATCAAAAGCAAGAGCGGTAAAACCTCTGCTTGTCATTCGTAACGCATTTAATTCTTGTGCGATATCAAGGTGTGCAGCTTGTAGGTAGCCTTGATTTACGGCCCAGTTGGCTGACGATTCGAAAATACCTTGTGCCTGTTTATTGATTTCTATCACGCGTCCCATACGGTCAATGATGCCTGCAGCCATAGGGATATTATTTAGCACGCTTTCTGCCTTAACATGTTTAGAGCTGGTGCTTAAGCGCGTACTAATCTTAATCGCATTTTTAAGGTGGGCGATTAATCGATTAGAAAGGTCTTGATATGGATGGTCTGCAGGCAGTGAATCTGAAACCGAAATGCAATTTGATAAGCTTAGTAATAAGTTAAACCATTCATCTTTTTTATTGGCAAAACGATAAATTAGTTGGATCAGCTGTGCTTCGTCAGCGGTATCATCCATTAAATTATTTAGACTTGATGATGCCTCTCTATCTGATGTTTTATTTGCTAGTGTGAGAAGTTCAATCATCTTATTCCCTTTATCGAATCTTATTGTTTAGCCGTTCTTGTTTAGTGAATGAGACCGTAATGAATGTGATTTTCAAAAAAAAATATCATTAAATTTTCTTGGCTTTCGCAGCTTGTTTTTCGGAGAACTGACTGTAATTGCTTGCGGACAGTTTGTTTTGAAACATGCCGTTGCTCGGCAATATCATTTAAACTCTGTCCATTAAATAACGCGCTGGATAATTCAATTTCGGCAGTACTAAGGCCTAAGTCTTGAAATTCAGGATGCGATTTTAATGTGGGCGTGTAGTCTGGATTTAATAAATACACCCATGAAATATTATTACGTGAAAAATGTCTAAATACATTGGGCACTGTGTTTTCGCTAGTGACAATGAGCGCTAAGGACGTTTCATTAACATCAATAATCAAGTGTCTGCTTGCTATAGCGTTACCCGTTAAGCTGTTTGAAAGTGCTTGTTTCAATTTAGGGTAACTGTTGGATTGGCAGAGTTTTAATAGATTTTCTTGTTTGCTCACCGTTTGTGCTGAAGCTTTTTGAAGAATGCATTGTGCCGCTTGATTAGTGAATACCGTGTTCAAACCCTCGTCAATGGCGACTGCAGGAATCGGGTAATGATCTAATACATAGTGAATGGATTTTAGGTCATTTTCTTGTTGCGTTATTTTATATGAAATATTAAGCGCTTCAATTACGTGCTCGTTGAGATCGTCTGCTTCTAGAGTGAGCGGGTAAGTTTGATTATTGTGTGTGGGGCTTTGTGGGAAGTTATGAATAAGTAAATAACAATTTACTAAACTATTCGATTTAAAGCAGAGTGCTGCAATATCGTTGTCAAATTTAACAAAAGAGGGTTGTGGGTCATTATTAAAGGTATGTGATTGGCTATGTGGGTCGTCGGTACAGGGGTATTCCTGTATAGACGTCGCATGGCAATTAAATAGACAGCGTAATGTTTCTAATAAATATGGCTGCCCTTTTGATGCGCTATCATAAAGGTCAAATATACTTGGCGATATTGATGTTGCGGTATTCACAGCCTGTCGTCCATTTTAATACTCTCCCTAAAAGCATTACCCATAACGATCAAACCAGTCTTCATGAACCAGCTAATGATCTTTATATGAATGTCTATGTATTATCTTAATGATATTTTATTTGAATACAGTGATGAAATTTTCCTTTTGTGACTTTTATGTGTTTTTTATGACATAAGTTTGATAATTGCTTGTTTGTACAAGTCAGTTTATGTCTGGCATGTTAGTAGTCGAACATGAGTGGTCTATGAAGACTGCCTCGCTTTTCTAATCTTTGCTTCGCCGATTCGTTTAAAGGGGCCAGCTATGTGGTAGGCCAGAGCAGGGAAGGCGTTGGTGAATTTTGATAACCAACCTCTGTGTCTAGGTAATGTGCATTCAAAAGGTTTTTTAGGTAATACGGTATTAAATATCGCATCAGAAATATCATTCACGGTTAAGGGTTTTGTGCCTGAAAAAACCAATGCAGATTCTTTTTCGTAATCTAACTGTAAGTCGTACATAGGGGTTTTAATTAAGTCGGGGCAAACGACGGTTACAGATATGCCTTTGTCGCGTAGTTCTTGTGCCAAGATGAGTGAATATCCACGGATTCCTAACTTTGAAGTGCTGTAATAGCCCATTCCTGGTACGGGGGCAATGCCAGCCAGAGAGGCAATATTGATTATATGACCATTACCTTGTTTGACCATCTGTTGGCCAATGATATGGCAACCATATATCGCCCCTTTAAGATTGACATCAATGTGCTTCTCTAATTCTTCAAGAGGGGTTTCAAGTAAAAAGCCAGGCTTAACGTAACCCGCAATATTTAAAAATAAATCAATTTTACCAAACCGTTCAATAGCTTCATTAAACACAACCTGCCAAGATTCTTTTTGGCAGACGTTTAGTTTTCGAATAAGCATATTGTCTACATTCCACTTCTTTTCAGCGGCGGCTTTCTGAATGGCTTCTTCATTGATATCTGTCGCGATGACTTGGTAATTCATGGCTTGAAATAAATCAGTTAAATGTAAACCGACGCCGCTGGCACTTCCTGTTAGCCAAACTACCTTTTCAGAATTATTTTGTGTGCTCATATTCATGTTATGAATCCTCCTTATTAGCGTCAGGGTAAATACAAAGCATTTTTTGTAACCCACCTTCAATGGAGTATGCGGGAAGGTTTGAATTACTAGAGCAAACCCCACCATCTTTAAGAAAAACAATGTCACGTAAAAAAGTTACTTTTGTTGGACTTGGATAACTAATAAAGCGCTCTTCGTCGGGTAGGAAGCGGAAAATACGATCAGACATATTTGAAGTAATCCAAATCTCTTGAGTTTCAGGGTGAATACCTAGTGCGTAGGGTGTTTCATATTCATCAGGTGCGAGTGTTGGTAATTCAAAAATTCTGAACTCTTTTGTTTTGGGATCAAAACGCATTAAAGCGCTGTTTTCAAAAGAAGGAATCCATAGAATGCCTGACTTATCAATGCGCAATCTTCTTGGGCCACTTAAAGGTGTTTTAATTTCTTCAACTTTAAGCGTAATAGGATTCAAACGGCCTATGTAACTCGAATAGAGCTTGCCATACCAAATGCTTCCATCTACAGGACTAACATCAATGCCATAGGGAAGGTTGAATATTTTGTAGCCTTCACCACTTGGTTTATGGTGTGACAAAGAGAGTTGTAAATCTTTTTTAGGAAACCATGATGCGACTTCCAGCAGGCTAGGAAGCATCGCATCTGTAAGCCAACGCATTGCACCATGAGAGGGGGTGTCAATTAGTTTGAATTGTTCCGTTGATGGGTCAAAGCGACCAATCTGGTTTGAAAGCGCTAAGGTAAACCAAAGTATTCCGTTATCATCAAAACGGAGAGTATGAGGGTAAATTGCATCTTGGCCAATAGGATAGAATTTAAAATCCTTAGTTTTTGGGTCAAACGACATGATTTCAGTTGCTAGAGAATTCGTTGTCCATAGCTTACCCTGTGGGCCCGCTTGTAAACTATGCGGGCCATGTTTGGCGTTGAATGTGCCTAATGGTGCGATTCCTCCAGAAAATAGCCCACCGATAGCAAGTTTACTTTCAGGGAAATCGATTGCTTCTTGTTGGCCAGTGTTAGGGTTAACCGTGTAAATTTTGTCATTACCCATATCGACACCATAGAGTTTTCCATCGTCACCGACTTCTACGTCATGGATATAAGAACCTGCATTGCCGACAGACCATTCTTTGAAAACAGCGGTGTATAGTTCTGGTGACACATCCCATGTTTGAATTGCTTTGATTGGTTCGCCATTAAAGCTTTGATGAAGCGTTTCTTTAAATGCTTTTTCATTACTGCTGGTAATTACTGAGCCATAACTTTGCATTCGGTCGATTACTTCTTCCCATTCCTCTTCTGTACGAACTTTACGTGTAATTTCGTTACCGATCTGATGGCAAAAGTGACACTGGCTTCTAAATGCTCTTGCATCGTGTTTGTCACCAAATTTCAGCTTCGATGCAAAAGCACTTGCGGTTTGCATTTGAGAAAGGGCTTTAGGGTCTTCTAGTTTTTGGATGTGTATATTGAGTGTATTATTTCCTATAGTTTGCAAATCTACCGCATGGGTTTTATCGGCAAAATAGGGCGTTCTTGCTCTAACATTTACTTTACCTGAAAAGCTGGTATTAATTGAGAAGGCCCCAAACGTATCACTGTAAACAGATTCTGAGTTTAAACCTGATACATCAAAGATAGTAATAATCGCACCGGCAATAGGGCGCATGTCAGTTGTGCTTATTGTCCCTGAAAGTTGTGCGCTTTGAGCGCTTGGCATTGAGCAAACAACCATTAAAAATACTGCTGAAAGTGTGTGCCTGAATTGCATTCGGCTTCTCCTGATTTTTATTTTGATATTTGTGTATGTTATAAATCCAAATTTACGCCTAATATAGAATTATAGATTGATAAATCGCGTCATTAGATTGATAAATTACGTCAACTTGTTCAGTATGATTCGAAAATAGCTAAGATTAACGTGAATTTTTGAAAGGTAGGCTCTGATATGAGTGTATTGCTAGCGAGAGTCGCTTCATTAATCGGCTATCCTGAGCTTGTGCGAGAGCTAGGGGGAGACCCTGAATCTTTAATGAGTAAAGTTGGTTTAGATATGCATTTGCTTGATGATCTTGATCAAATGATGAGTAGTGATGCTCTGTCAGAATTGCTTGATCAGTCGGCGGTAATACTTAATTGCCCTTGTTTTGGTTTACTATTATCGCAGCGCCAAGGTATTACCATACTTGGGCCTGTCGGGTTGATTATGCGGCAGCAGCCTACATTTCTCGGTGCCATTTCTGCATTACAGAAATACTTACACCTTCATAGTGAGGCAGGAAGTTTCAATTTAGAGCTTGTGGATGAGCTTGCAATTATTAAGTATTTTCCAAATGTGAAAGGAGAGGGCCATAGCCGGCAAATAACCGATCTTTCACTAGGTGTTGGCTGCAATGTTATCCGTTTGTATAGTGGTAAGGCATGGAAACCACGTGCGGTTTATCTACAGCATAAAATGCCGCCAGATTTATCCCCCTATACTATGGTGTTTCGTTCACCTATTTCTTTTGTGCAAGAATTTAGCGGTCTAGTTTTTGACGCCAGAATTTTGAAATCGACAGTTGATCATTTTGAACCTGAAATGCAACGTTTTCTGGGAGGGTATCTTGATGGTTTAGATCGAGAAAAACCGCAAGATATAGTTCAGCAAGTGAAAGTGATTATTCGAGGGCTGCTATCAAAAAGACATTGCTCATTAAAAGATGTTGCAGGTTTAGTCGGGCTTAAAGAGCGAAGCTTGCAGCGGCGCTTAAAAATTGAAGGTGTGACTTTTCAATTAGTTTTAGACCAAACAAGAAAAGAACTAACAGCAGACCTTTTAAAAGATTCTGATATTAATTTAACTTCCTTAGCTCAACGTTTGGGGTATGCTGAGTTGAGTGTTTTTTCTAGAGCTTTTAAACTATGGTTTGGCATGACGCCGACCGAATATCTAAAAGGAAAATAATCTTGGCTTTAAAGCTTTTAGTGATTAGTGATTACACTGATACCTGGAACAGTGTTCGACCTGAAGCTGAAATGTTTATCGGTATGGTGGCGCTAGGAGTAGACCTTACTTTGATGACTCAGGCAGATGCAGAGTATGTACCAAGGTTTTTAGAGAAAGGTGTGAAAATTATTGATTTCCACCCAAAGAAAAAAATTCAATGGTCAGCGATTAAACGCATTCGTACTGAGCTGAAGCAAGGTAACTATGATGCAGTGTACCTATTCAACAATAAAGCGATTACCAACACTTTATTTGCAGCCATTGGTTTACCGGTTATAACAGTGAGCTATCGAGGGCAGACAGGAAATATTTATCGCTATGACCCAAGCACCTATCTAACGCATCTACATCCAAGGCTTGATGGTATTTTATGTGTAGCTAATGCGGTACGTGATGACTTATACCGTCATTCGTTTTTACCTAAAGAGCGAATACAAACGGTGTATAAAGGGCATGACTTAGCTTGGTATCAAAAGTCTCCTGCGGATCTTGTATCACTCGGTATTCCCAGTGATGCATTTGTGGTGGTGTGTGTGGCAAATAACCGACCGCGTAAAGGTGTATCCGTACTGTTGGCCGCGACACACAATTTACCTTTAGAAAGTAATATACACCTGTTACTAGTCGGAGCAGGGATGGATAGCGAAGAAGTAAGTGAGCAGATTAAAGCGAGCCCCATGTCAGATCGAATTCATGTTGCAGGGTTTCGTCGTGATGCGCCTGAGCTGATTGCGGCATGCAATGTTTCAGTCTTACCGTCTATCAAACGTGAAGGCTTGCCAAAAACGGTGATCGAGTCAATGGTGTATGGCGTGCCACCTATTGTGTCTGATACGGGTGGAAGTGCCGAACTAGTGATTGATGCGGAAAGTGGCTTTGTTGTAGTGCCTCGAAATAGCCAACAGATTAGTGATGCAGTACTCACATTATGGCGAGATCCAAAATTGTGTGAAGAGATAGGCAAGAATGCAAAGCAGCGAATTCATGATGAGTTTCATACTTCCCAGTCGTCGCTACAGACCAAAAATTACTTTGAAAGTCTGGTTTCTAGTGTAGGGGCTCGTTATTCGTGAACTCAATGGCCTAGCTATTACATACCTGCTCAAGGGTTATGGGCTTTTGAAATTGCTAGCCCTTTACATAATCCTTGGCTTACGCACCATGAAATTCCAAATTTCGTGATTTATATTAAGAGCAGTTAAAATATCCACACACCGTCATAGAGTACCTAGCAAGAAGGGTCTCAACTTTGCACTAAGCAGCTACAAAATACTTGTTTGTACTTTTGCCAATCCTCCTTTGTGGCAGATAACACCCATTGATGACTAATAGTTGTATTATAATTTGGTTCTTATTTTGGCAAGAACTACCGTTTAGACTGGAAAGGTTAGGGGGCTGGTATAGGGTGAAAGCTGACATATAGAATTGATCAAAACTAAGAGTGATTGCCTGCTTTTCGAATACTTCAGGGGCTTATTTGAAATAATTGCAGGTAAAGTACAATGTGCTAAGCTTGCATAACAGACCTAATCATAGAGTTTTTTACGAGGCTCAGATATGACTATGTGGGTGTACGCGCTATGAGTACCCAAAAAGTAGGCCTTGAAAGCAGGTATTACTTGGCTTTGTTGCAATGTGTCATCTTGGTTGCTGCATCACTGGCGGGCTTACTTTATTTGCAGAGTGGACAATCGCGGCATGAACAGGAAGTGCATCAGATGCTTGCTCTGTTTAGTCACAAAGTGCAGGATTCGATCGACACTCGTATTAATACGCTCTATGACTTAGCGACGCTAGTCCAAAACGATCCTGAAATCCAGGCCGCTGAGTTTTCAACCTTTGCACGCACGGCTTATGCTCGTCACCCCGGCTTACGAAGTATTCAGTTAGCCAAAAATAATATAGTTAGTCACGTTTATCCACAAACGAGTAATTTGCCTGTACTGGGTCACAATTTATTCCAAGACCCTGCTCGGAGGGACGCAGTAAAACAAGCAATTGCGCTTCGAAGCCCTGTTTCTGATGGTCCCTTGACTTTAAGGCAAGGCGGTATCGCAATCATTATCCGACTTCCCATATACCTCCCATTAAAAGGCGATAAGGAAGGTGAATATCTGTGGGGGCTTGCGACGGTATTATTAGATTGGGATCCTTTTATCAAAGAAACCGGGCTCGCCGATCTCGCCGAAGTTTATTCCCTAAGTATTCGAAAAAAGATACCTGTAGATCAATGGGGGCCGGCATTTTGGGGTAATGAGGAAATATTCTCCAATGAGCCTATTGTCGTTGAACTGCCGGTTGTCGACCAAGTCTGGCAAATGGCGCTGCATTTAAAACGTAGACCTTTAATACCAGGAAACTACATGGTGCTTGCCGTTTTAATCTTGGCCTTAGTGATGGTATTTTTCTTCACACGAAATAAATCCTCATCGTTTCAGATAATACCGCCTGGTGTCATCTTGACGATTTTAGCGAGTTTATTTTTAGTTTTTCTTTTGAGCATTATCTATTCCGATATCATCAGTGAACAGAGAAAACAATTGAACACAGATTTACAATCGATTCGTTTGGACGTTAAAGAGCGATTAAAAGTACATCAAGATTTTTTCAAGATGTTAGCCAGAGAAAGAGCGATAGGTAAGCTCAATAAAGATAATTTTGTTGAACGAACCGAGTTATTTCTTTCTAACAACAAAGAACTACTGAATATCATTTTGATAAACAAACAGTTTAGGATAACGGGAGTCTCCTCGCATGAAGGTAAGCAGCAACCTTACGATACCGGTATTGTGCTTGTTGAGTCTAAGCGCGCAGCCGGGCTTGCAAGAGAGTTGCGCGAACCCGTTTACACCAGCATTTTTTCTGGC
>Ga0209184_1000321_pt1 | contig 57305 bp, 37 predicted proteins | sample EN8Hudsemesocosm_2_FD_184627 | JGI IMG/M metagenome (GOLD analysis project Ga0209184, IMG submission 184627) | Methane-oxidizing microbial communities from mesocosms in the Hudson Canyon - EN8C Hudson Canyon (SPAdes) (version 2) | ecosystem: Environmental > Aquatic > Marine > Cold seeps | place... | reverse complement strand
AAAAAAGGCCCTATAATGATCAAAATAAAAACGATCTCAAGGTGCAATAGAAAGTCTTAAAACGCTTGTTATGACTGATTCAGGTCCTTTTCTATCTTGAATTCGAGTTTTCACACAATCTGGCTCATTTCCGTTAGTTATCTTATTTTTCAAATTGGCTGAATTATCCAAAATTACGCTAGGTCGTTGGGCGTCTGCTTAGTGCGAACTTGAGACGTTTATAATTGTGTTTTATTTGCTAAAGGCAGCTTTAAGTAAAAGTGAAATGCCAATGCCAATTAGCATAAATAAATAGGCTGGTATTGCATGAGGCGAGCCGCCAGGAATAGCGCTTAAAAGTAGTACGTCATTTCCGCCAGGTATGAGTAAGGCGCCTAACCCCATGAGCAGTCCGCCGGCAAAATATTGTAGCCATCTTGTTTGTGGTTTATAGCGGATAGATAATTTACCTTTAATGAAAGACGAAACAGCAATCCCTGCTAATAGTGTGAGAGTGAGCCCCCCTAAAAATAAGAGATCAGTATTTTCCTGTACTGTTTGTTGAGAGGCTAATTCTATGACATTTGTGAGTAGTGTGTGGGTGTAGGACCAAGTACCGACCGCTGCAAACAGAACCCCGTTGCAGATGCCAAGAACGGCCGCAGCTGTTGACAATTTATAGCACTCTGCTAGTAGGCGTGTTCGCAATTCTGATCGTTTAAAATGCCGAAACAAGCGACATAATTCAACCGCCATCCATATTAGCACCACCATCGATAAAATCAGTTTGTATTCGGCATCCATACTAAATGATGAGGTGGTGCTGGTGATGCTAATAGTGGGAATGATGAATTGTATGCCATTGAGTACAAATACACTGGCTGAAATACCGGAGAGTGAAATCAGCATGCCCAAATCTCCACGCCCTAAACGAATTAGCGTATGTAGTGCGCAGCCGCCATTGAGTACAGCGCCAGTGCCAAGAATTAGTCCACCTAAAAGGGCTTGTAGGTTCAGGTTATATTTAAGCGCTTCGATGGGTGCAATGCCGAACACCCATTCAAGAATAATGGTAATACCAAAGGCCCATATAATAATTTTACCAAAGCTGGCGAGTACCTTCGATTGACGCTGGAATAAGATTTCATCCACTGCCTTAACCGCACAAAGTGTTGTACGATTGGCAACGAAGCCCAGAATAAAAGCTAATGTAAGTAGCGCTACCCAAATCATGAACTAATATCCTGGCCTTATCGTAAGCGAGCTTAACGTGCTAGTTGCGAGAGTGATATCTATTGGTTGAGTCTACATAGACAAAACCAACATTTTTTCGATTTGCATATCACGAATTGTGTGTTGAATTCCCCCTACACCCAGTCCCGATTGTTTCAAGCCTGCAAAAGGCATGTTATCGACTCGAAAAGCAGAGTGGTCATTGACCATGACCGCAGAGGCATTTAGATATTTATAGCAATGCATAGCCACTTCGAGCTCTGTAGTAAATACTGCAGCTTGAAATGAAAAGGGTAAGGCATTGGCTCGTTCAATAGCGTCGTCAATTGAATCGTAGGTATAAACACAGACGACTGGGCCAAAAATTTCTTTTTGTGAAACAGCCGAATCAGTACTAGGGTTCAATAAAATCGTCGGTGCGTAACATTGTTCACCGATGGTCGTACCACCACAAATCAACTCAGCTCCTTCTTGGATGGCTTCTTTTACCCAGCTATCAACTCTTGTCACCTCTGCCTGTCGAATAAGTGGCCCAACATCTGTTTCTAATAGAGTAGGGTCACCTACGTTTAACTTAATGGCCGATTCTTTAAATAACTTTAGAAAATCAGCGGCGATATTTTCATGCACATACAAGCGTTGAACCGAAACGCAGACTTGACCCGCATGATAAAACCCTCCTTTCGTAATAGATTCTACTGCAGACGGGAGCTTGGATGAGTCGTTTAAAATAACCGGCGCAGCACCACCATGTTCGAGTGCACAACGAGTTCCCGGAGCAAGCTTTGATCGTAAACTCCAACCAACGCCTGCGCTTCCGATGAAGCTAAAAAAGGCAACCCTAGGGTCAGTGACTAGCGCTTCGGCAACGTCTCGATCTTGAGTGATCACACTCTGGCACCACGCTTCAGGCAAACCTGCTTCTATTAATAAATCAACAAAGTTTTGGCATGATAAGGGCGTGTCATTTGCCGGTTTTACTAATACTGGACAACCCGCTGCAACCGCAGAAGCGACCTGATGTACAATCAAGTTAAGCGGGTGATTAAAAGCACTCACAGCCACCACTACTCCAATAGGTTCTAGTTGTGTCATCGCCATTTTATTTGCTGCTGCCACGGTGCTACGCATCGGCACGACATGGCCTGCTTCGGTACGAATGGTTTCGATAGCTAATCTTACGCCGTCAATGGCTCTGGTGGTTTCTACTAGCGCATCTTTTAAAGGCTTCCCTCCTTCCTTAGAAATTTGCATGGCGAGTTTGGCGTGATGTTTCATCATGAGCCTGGTTGTTCGTTCTAAAATACCGACCCGCTCATGAAGGGGAAGCCACTTTTGACGGTTTTGGAAAACCGCCAGCGCATGGTCTAACTTTTCTGACACCGTAGGCCAGTCTAATTTGTTTATGGCGCCCAAATCTTCTTGGTTGTATGGAGAATGTACTTTTAAAAGTGAGGTACTCATAGTATTTACCTATTGAAAACTAATTAATGATTGAACGAGTAAGGCACTAAAATGCAGGTTAATGGTTATCCACCCGCTAAGCCGGGCTGGGTGAGTTCACCTAAGCGTTCAGTTAATAACATGTTTTCTCTATAATCGATTGGCACTACAATCAGGCTTGGGCCTTTTTCATTTAATGCATTTTTCAGCACTTCAGAGAACTCTATGCTGTTGTTTACTTGATGGCCGTTCCATCCAAAACTTTCAGCAAGTTGTAACCAGTTTGGGTTACCAAAAGCTAGGTCGGTATGGGTGCCGAATTCTGCCTGTTGCTTCCAGGCAATTAGACCATATTCATGATCTTCCCAAACGAGCATCGTACAATTAACATTAAGCCGTCTAGCGGTTTCCATTTCTTGCACGTTCATTAAAAAACCAGCATCACCGGAAATACCCAAAATATTTCTGTCAGGGTAAACAAGGCTGGCAGCAATGGCGCCAGGTAAAGCAAAACCCATAGAACAAAAGCCATTAGGAATTAAACAGGTATTGGGTTCATTGCATTGATAATGCCTGGCAATCCACATTTTATGAGCTCCTACATCTGACAATAATATGTCCTCAGGATTCATTCCTGCTCGTACGTCGGCGAGTATTTTTTGAGGTTTGATGATGTTTTGTGTGTCATCATTTGCATGTTCAATCAGTTCTAAACTCATTTTATGACGAAGCTCTTTTTGAGAGGCAAGGTCGAATATAAGTGGTTCTGCTTGTTCTAGTCGTTGATTTAGCATCCATAAACTATGGGCCAGATCACCCACCACTTCTGAAGTCGGGTCATAATGTTCGTCAATTTCGGCCGGTAGAAAGTCGAGGTGTATAATTCTTTTATCACGCTTTGGGTTCCATAAACGAGGATGGTATTCCACCATATCAACCCCAATTGCAATGACTAAGTCAGCTTCATCAATGGCTAAAGTTGGGATGTCCTTACTGCCTAAGCCTATGGTATACAAACAATAATCTGCATCCATATCGACCGCACCTTTAGCCATAAAAGTGGTTAATACGCCAATGCCTGTTTGTTCGCAAAAGCGTTTAAGTTGTTTGGATGCACGTTTTCGAATAGCACCATTACCAGCAATGATAACCGGTTTTTTAGCCTTGCTAAGGCAATTAAAGGCTTGGTCAATTATGGTGTCATCTGCAACAGGGCGACGATAGCGTTTTGGGGTTAATGGGCTGGCTTGGCATACTTGCTTCGCTATGTCTTCTGGTAATTCAAGATGTACAGCACCAGGTTTTTCTGTACGTGCAATACGAATGGCTTTACGTACAATTTCAGGGATGGTTTCACCGTTATAGATGGTGGTCGCCCATTTGGTTACTGGGCGGAACATTTGAACCACATCCATAATTTGGTGCGACTCTTTATGTAAACGATCTGTAGATCCCTGACCCGTTAACACTAACATAGGGGCCCGATCCATATTGGCATCGGCAACACCGGTAATTAAGTTTGTTGCACCGGGGCCTAGTGTGCCCAGACAACAAGCAGGTTGTCCTGTTAAACGACCATATATTTCAGCCATAAAGGCAGCGCCTTGTTCATGACGTGTTAATACGAATTTGATTGTGTCAGACTGTTGTAAAGCCATCATAAAGTCGGCATTTTCTTCTCCGGGCACACCAAAGATATACTCGATTCCTTCGGCTTCTAAAGATTTTACAAATAGTTCAGCAGCTTTCATGTTTATTCTCCTATCGATGGTGGGTTTAACATTCAGTTGAGGCAAGTGAAGTTTCTTCAGGGTAAAGTTCATCTAATGGTATAGATCGCCCGTTTTCAGTTACGATGCGACAATGGTAACGTTTTAGACTTCTTGGTTCGGGTACACCGCATGAATGTGCGATGACATTTAGGTCGTAGTGCATTTGTTCAGCAAAGCGCTTAACGCGCTCGGCTTTATCTTTAGGGTCTAAACCTTTTTGTAGGCGTTTATTGTGGGTTGTAATACCTGTTGGGCAAGTGTTTTGATTACATTGCAACGCTTGAATACAACCTAATGCAAACATAAATCCGCGTGCCGAAACGATAAAGTCAGCGCCTACACAAAGCGCCCAAGCAGCTTCTGCAGGCGTGATGAGTTTGCCACTGGCGATAATTTTAATTCGGTCTTTCAAACCGTAGCGGTTAAGTATATTGACCACCAAGGGCAGGCTTTCTTTTATAGGTAGGCCCATATAGTCGATAAGACTTTGTGGGGCTGCACCGGTGCCGCCGTCAGCGCTATCAATCGTGATAAAGTCGGGTGCACTATCAATTCCACGGCGCTGAATCTCTTCACATAACTTTTCAAGCCAGCCGTAAGCACCAATGACTGATTTAAACCCAACAGGTTTTCCTGTCGCATTGCGAACTTTCTTAATCATATTTAGCAAATCTGATTCATTATCTATTTCAGGGTGTCTGTTTGGACTAATTGAGTCTTCACCCACGTTGATAACACGAATTTTAGATATTTCTGGTGTCACTTTAAGGCCGGGTAAAATACCACCTTTGCCGGGCTTGGCGCCTTGCGAAAGCTTAATTTCAAACATTTTGACCTGTTCATGAGCCGCAACTTCTTTCAATTTTTCTGTAGACAGCTGGCCATTTTTATCGCGTACACCATACTTAGCTGTGCCGATTTGGAATACGATATCGGCGCCACCTTTCAGGTGATGAGGAGACAGACCGCCTTCGCCAGTATTCATCCAAACGCCTGCCATTCTTGCACCATTTGATAAGGCCAAAACGGCTGGTTTTGAAATAGCGCCGTAACTCATACCTGAGATATTAAAAACGGAAGTTGTGGCGTAAGGGACCTTACAATTTGGCCCAACGACAATGGGTGGAATTGGCTTGGCGTCTTCAGCCAAGGTTGGGTAGGGGCAATTGACAAATAGAATACTGCCAGTAGGGCTTAAGTCGCGGGTTGACCCGAAAGCGACGGTACTATCTACGCCTTTTGAGGCGCGATAAACCCAAGAGCGTTCAGCTCGATTAAATGGTCGTTCTTCTCTGTCGCCTGCAAAGAAGTATTGACGAAAAAATTCCCCCATATGTTCAAACCAATAACGAAACCTACCTATCACAGGAAAGTTCCGTCTAATGGCTTGTTTGGTTTGGCTAACATCCAATATGTATATAACCAATACAGCGAGTAAGCCTATGCCGATGGCAAAAACAAAAAGGGATGATAATACAGTAATAAATTTATTAACTAGTTCTAATTCCATGATAATACCTCTATGTAGATAGCAGGGTAAAAGCAGAATTAGTGCCAAGTTATTTTAGGTAGTATTTACAATAAGTTAGCGAGTTCTATAACCTGTAGCTTAGTTTTTGTCGTGTTTATGCACGAGATCTCGTGAGTCTTCACGAGTTGTCGTAATCGATTTCGTAGGTCTTCATTCGTGAGCTTAGGGTTGAAGGTTTTAGACCTAATAATTTTGCGGCACCTTTTTCGCCTGAGATCTTACCGTTGCATTGAGCGATAGCACGGATAATGTTGTTCTTTTCCATTGTTTTGAGTTGGGTCTCATTTAATATAGCTGTGTTTTCAGTTGCATGCTTAAAAACTAAGGCTTCCGATTTTGCAGGTTGCTCAGCTTGAGGTGGCGTATTCACTAATGAGTGGGCGTTACCATCTTCATTCTTTTTAATGCTTGATGAGGGGAGTGCACGGGCTAAATTAAGGGTGCCATGTTTTGAGGTAATGACGGCTCGTTCAATTACATTACGAAGTTCGCGGATGTTCCCTGGCCAGTAGTGACTTTTTAATTGTTGAATTTGTAGCGGGCTGAAGTCATCGATAGTACGTCCGATTTGCTGGCAAAAATGATCCTTAAACGTTTGAGCAATGGCGGTAATGTCATCACCTCTTTCTCGTAGTGCAGGCACCATAATAGGAAAAACATTTAATCGATAATACAGGTCTTCCCTAAACTCACCATCCTGAACGGCTTGAAGTAAATTTTTATGTGTTGCTGCAATAACTCGTACATTTACTTTTTGAGTTGTTGAGCTACCGACAGATTCAAATTCTCCCTCTTGTAATACGCGTAGCAGTTTGACCTGTAAATCTGCAGGAATATCACCCACTTCATCCAGAAAAATAGTACCGCCGTCCGCTAACTGAAAGCGCCCAATTCTTCGCCCAACCGCGCCAGAGAATGCGCCTTTTTCGTGACCAAAAAACTCACTCTCAATCAGATTCGCTTGTAGTGCGCCACAGTTAACTTTTACGTAGGCTTTGTCTTTGCGTTTACTATTCTGGTGAAGCGCATTGGCGACGAGCTCTTTGCCCGTGCCTGTTTCACCGCAAATAAGTACGGAAGCATCTGTTTGTGCTACTTGTTCGATTTCTTCTAATACTGATAACATCGCGGGGCTAGAGCCAATAATTTGATTATTTTCGGATATTCTTTTCAGCTCTGCTTTTAAATATAGTCGTTCCTGGTCCAGTGACTCAATACGTTTAAGCCCTTCAATACGGTCATTCACGTTTCTAAAAGAAAGTACGATGATGGGGCCGTGCTCTTTTTCTATTAATGACACGGTGGCATCGGTAATGATGTGTTTGTCAGCTTGCTTAATAAGCTTAAGACTATCTGGTAGCCAAATACGCTGTTCATTATTTTCATTTGAGAGCAACAATTCTAAAGCATTGTTCAGCTGTTTTGCTGAGGTTTCATCCATAAAAGAGGCGAAATTTTGTTTCTCAATTGATGCTTTTGACTCTTCAAACTGATTCAATACCGACTGATTGACCGACAGTATGTTTAGCTCAGTATCCAGTGTAATAATGCAGTCCATTGCAGTGTCTAATATTTTTTGGGTTTCTTCCTGTTGTTCTTTTAATTGACGTTCTATGTAAATTCGTTCTAGCTCAGCACCTGCACGGCTTGCAAAGGTTTTAAGTACTGCGAGGCCGTTTGGCTCACTGGAAGACGGCTTATTGCCTAATAAAGCAAGGTGACCTACGACGTTTCCTCGGCTTCCAATCATCGGTACGCCAAAGTAACTACGAACATTTAGCTTGGATAGTTGTTTATCCTGAGGGTAACAAATCTGTACATCATCTGCATGATGCTCGACGACCTTATCTACAATAACCACTTCGCAAGGTGTACCTCGCATATCATAAGTTACGTTTTCTTTATGCTCGCCGTCAACAAAAAGTGCCAGGGTATGCAGTTTATGATTGTCCATGATTTCAGTAATCCAGGTATGACTATACCCAAGTGCGGTAGACATCGTTTTGGCCAGTGCATCAAAGAATGCTTGCCCGGTATCACTAACAGTTCCTTGTAATATAACTTTTATGGCTTCTTCTTCTGAAAGCATTTTTGCCTCTGGGGAGTCTATGTGATTAGTTCAGTCAGTAAACTTTTATCTGTTATTAAAGTAAAAGGAACGCGAGCTTTGATTTTAGTCTGCAAGTTCTAATAATTGAAATGATTGCTTAAAAAGAGAGCGACTATCACATCATTTTAGCTTCAGGGATATTCATTTATTCACGAAATATCGAGAGCCGACAGTGAGATCTCGTGATTTTTGAGATTTAAAATGAAATATGTTGTTCTTTGAAGGTGCTTAAGTGTTTGTATTTAAACTACTTATACTTTTTTGTTTGCCTTGGCACAGTAATTGACTGTCTCTCTATAGAGCTTCACTTTCTTTCGCCAATGGAGATGTATATGAATAGCCCCTTAATTAGTTCTATTGTTGATCCTAGATCGGCTTTACGCGTAAAAAAACCTCATCTGATCGAAGTACCAAGCCACATGAATAAAGATTTTGGAGAAAGGGCAACGGCTGAAATGCTAGTTGAACATGCTAAGCGTGGAAATCATAAAGCCTTTGATTTACTAGTGATAAAATACCAATCGGGTGTCGCAAGAGTAGTTTCAAACTATATACGTGATAGAAGCACTATTTTAGATGTCGTGCAAGAAACCTTTATCAAGGCTTACCGAGGATTAGAGAGCTTTAGAAGTGATAGTACTTTTAATACATGGATTCACCGTATAGCGATCAATACAGCGATTAATCAAATCAAAAACACACAGCGTAAGCATAATCATATTTCAACTAATGATATTGAAAAAATGGGTTTATGTGATCATCAAGCATCAAATGATGACCCAGTAGCCTCTGTATATTCAAACTGTTTAACGAAACATTTAAATAAAATATTGAGTGAGCTTCCTATAGAGTTAAAAACTGCGCTGTTATTGAAAGAGGTTGAAGGGTTTAAATATGAAGAAATCGCAGCGATTGTGGGGAGTCCAACTGGAACGGTAAAGTCACGAATTTCTCGAGCTCGTGAACGGGTTTCAGCTGAAATGAATGCTTTGGTATAATTTTTTTAAGCACGGTTAGATAACTTTACGACTAAAGAAATCTTGATTTAAAAACTTTTTATAATGCGGGATTCCATGTAATAAATACTTTTTGACTAATTCTATATCGGGAACTGCTGTAATCGTGAAATCAGTGCCTCTGACCCAATAATAACTCGAGGTTGTGGTAAAGGTTTTGATTTGGTTATTAATCTTCCAATAGATAATTAGTATTTGTAAACGGTTTTACGTTCTCATGCTTATAGCTAAACCTTATTGTGACTTATACTAATTCGCTCAGAGAATACGTCACTTGCAAGAAGTCTCATTACCTCGTAAACACTCAATTTCAACCAATCCTCCACAGCCGACTCAGGGATCAATAGCGGCATCCTGTGATGATATGGTTTACATGATTCTATAGGTGTCGTTGTTAGCGTCACGAGCTTTGGTGGGGTCTCATCAACAGGCGTATACCAAATTCCTGCCATGTAGATTGGCTCCTGATTCTCAAAGCCAAATAGGTACTTCTGTTTACCATTGCCATGCATTGAGCTCCATTCATACCATCCTGAGCAAGGGACGACACAGCGATGGTCAGCAAATGCTTTTCTGAAGGTAGGTTTATCAGAGACTGACTCAGCCTGCGCATTGATGAGTAGTTTCTTGGCCCAGTTGGGCTTGATGCCCCAACTTGTGTCAAGTTGCTGTAAACGGTTGTCAATGGATGTAACGGTTGAAACTATTTGAGTAGGCCTGAGGTCTCTGTTGTCAGCTGTGAGAAACTGGATATTAAGATTATCTGAGACTTTCTTAGATAGAGGGGATGACATTATGTCTAAACGTCCGCACATATTGATTACTCAAAGCTAGGGTTGATTAACTATAGGCCATGGAATCACTGGATTTCACTCTTCTGCGCTCTAAAAGGAGGCTGTTGGAAAATATAATCGACATGATCGGAGCTGTTAGTTAGTACTTTATATATCTAAGCCTCCTATACTTGATAGGCTCCGCGCTCAATATATCGTATGTTACCAGTATTGATTTGAGTGCAAACGTTAAATTAAAGACCATATGACTACAAGGCAATCAATTTATGGATATAGATGTAGATTATACTACTGATCTAACTACTTTGATCTTGACCGGAAATAATCTAACTGAGATAGATGGGAGTAATAATACTTATTTGATGGCGTTTACAGTGATGGGAGTCTGATTGTAAGTATTGACCTGAGTAATAATGCGGATCTTATTTATTGGAATTAATCCGTGCCTAGTGAGTTTGGGAAGTTCAAATATTCATAAGATGTTAAGTCAACGAGGTGATTATGGAAGGTTCGAAACAGGTTGATATTACGTCATCTGTACCAAATAATTCCGCTACATTAGAGGGCCGTATTGTAGGCTCACTCTTAGGTTTAATGGTTGGCGATGCCTTAGGCTTACCTTATGAAGGTATTTCTTCGCGACGAATCAAAAAGCTAGTTAAATCTCGACTGAAACATAACTTAGTTTTTGGTCGGGGAATGGTTTCTGATGATACAGAGCATGCTGTGATGACAGCTGCTTCTTTAGGGGCATGCTGGGGGGAGTGGGATCGTTTTCAATCGAGCTTGGCTTGGCGGTTGCGTTGGTGGTTTTTGCGCTTACCAGCGGGTATTGGTTTAGCGACAGGGCGTTCGATCATTAAATTGTGGATAGGGTTTCCAGCTAAATATAGCGGGGTGTTTTCGGCGGGTAATGGTCCGGTAATGCGAGCGCCGATTATCGGAGTGTCTTTGGGTGACCAGCCATCTGTCATGAAGCAAGTTGTGAAAGGTTCAACCGAAATTACACATACTGATCCTAAAGCAAATGTTGCTTCATTGGCTATTGCGCAAGCTAGTTATATGGCAAGTCAATCAAAAAACGTGACGATGGAAAGTTATCGAACAGCCTTAAGTTCCTTATTTGTGGAGGAAGACGAAAAAAGCGTAAGCGAGTTTGAAACATTACTGGACAAAATCGAGCAACATCAAGATGAGCAAGTGTTTGCACAATCTCTTGGTCAGGAAAAAGGGATTAGTGGATATAGTTACCATACCGTGCCAATGGTGATATTTCTCTGGTTAAAGTATCAGGATGATTATGCAGCAGCCATGGAGTCAATGATAAAACTTGGCGGTGATACTGACACTACTTCAGCGATATTGGGTGGTGTTATTGGGGCTGCTGTGGGTAAAAATGGGATACCTCAAGATTGGCTAGTAGGTATTACCGATTGGCCTATGACTGTTAGTTATGTTGAAAAGGTTGCTCTACGTTTGTCTCATTGTAAAAAAGCAAACCTTAAACAGGGTTCCGGTTTTTTACCTGGGCCTTTGGTCTTTATTCGTAATATGGTGTTTTTAGCCATTGTGTTGGTGCATGGATTTAGGCGATTGCTTCCACCGTATTAACCCGTTTGCGTGCAAAAAACTGTTTTAGCATAGGATAAGTTAGAATGAGAGTAATCAGGCGGATAGTAGCTGCGATATTTGGAACTTTCCTTTGGCTTGTTGTTTTTATCACCATCACGGCGCTTGTTTCTCAGTTTTATGTTCCGCCATATAAATCGTTGCATGCAAACCAGGAGACCCCTAAGTACTTTCCTTTTGTTGGATTCTGGCATTTAGATTCAGGGGAAACAATATGTCGTGCTTTTTGGGTATTTCAACTCAAAAACCTAAAAGCCTCTGTGCCTGAACTACAGCTCAAGTTAACCCCAGAATCATTGAAAGCATGCCAAGATAGCACTGAATTTCTTAAAAATAATGAGCGATGGCCCGTTACCTTTTCGTGGGCTGAAAAAAATAGATGGCCCTTCGCACATATTGATTTGTTAGAAAACTCTGTTGTAAGCGTTTCTTATGCTCCAGATGATGACTTGGTGAATAGAAGCAAATACCGCATTGTGGAGGGTGCAATTCACAATGCACAATATCAATCTTATTTTGGGCCTGGCATCGCAATAAGGTCAATGCCATATAGTTTGGGGCTCACCCTATTGTTGTGGTTTGCTATTTCGCAGGGTAAAAGCCTTCTAGCACGGGGCCAAAAAAAGAGATAAGTATATTATATACAGGATGGGCGGATACGTATTCATTCAAAGTCCTGTTGGTGCTTCACTTTTAGGGTGTTTGATAAAGAACTTCATTTTAACCTCCTTTGCTTGACCAGCATCTATCGTCGTATTCCAAAGCAAGACGCCTTCTTTAGATTGATAGTTTTTTTCACTTGGTTCGGGTGTCAATTCAATGCCTTTAATCTGAATAATATCTGTTTTTGAGACCGGTATATGGTCTATATATTTAAGGCTCACCGTTTCATCTTTTAGGTTTTCGATACTTGTTAGATGCTCGATCTCTCGGGCTAAGCTTGAACGATCAACTATACCGAAAAGCGTTTCGGTTTTTCTATCCTTGGTCTTTTGTTTTACTACTTTAACGCCTCGATCTATTCCAAGGTTAAAGATCATCGCTTCGCCAGCATGTTTATCTTGTAAGCGTGTCGTTGCAACGTACCTACCTTCGTAGTAAACATTAACAGCACCTGGTAGTAGGTTGCTATCTGGTTGAACAGAACATACGAAATAGGCGTGTGAATCAATTTTTGGCACAGCGTAATGAAAAAACTCACAAGGAAGGTTTTTCTGGGCGATTGGCAGAGTGGCTTCCTCAGTACCTGAATTTATATGGACTCGTTGAGGTATATCATATTCAAAAGCGATGCCTTGATCTCGCTGTTCCGCTTGCATGTATTTGGCTGGATCCGTATCGCTCAGTTCCTCTAAGGTAGAGTCTACTGAACCTAGATCTAAATCTTCAAAAACCTCGCCTTCTTCAGCCCCACAAATCAGGTCCTCACAGGCGGGGGCGGCGACAGGCATTGGAGGTGCGCGATACACATCGATCAACCAACTATTTAGCTTGGGTAATCGCACATTTTGAATGGCGACAGCGTTGGAAATACTAATTTGGGTATCGGTCCAATCTTCACCAGTTGTTTGAGAAATTTTGGCGAATTGTTGCAAGCTTATGTCTTTCGCATGGTTAAGTACTTCCAGTTTATAGACCGGCTGCCATGTAGCTAAACTTACGTTGTAAAAAATATTCAGTTTACAGAGTTGTTCTTCAGTACTATCAAAGATAACTTCTACTAGCTTAATGTTTTTCCTATCGGAATGAACTTTCTCTTTAAGTTGCTGGTCCACGAGTTTGATCGAGTTGTTGTGTTCTTCTATTTTTATTTCCAGTACTTTGATGCTTTGTGAAATGTCTTCATAGCTCTCAGAGATGAAGCCCATAATATCGCGCATTTTCTCAACAGACACTAAAGAGGTTTGAATTTCTTGGGGAACTTGAATATCTGAGAATTTAACAACAGAGTCAACAAACTTACGACGTTTGAGTTCGTTTTCTCTTTTTTGGTCTAGTAAGCGTAGATCTCGTTGTAACTGTTTTTTTTCTGATTCCAGTTGTTCAAAGTTGGTTTGCCGAAACTGCTTTATGGGAATCTCTTTATACTGCACCCCAATAATGTTACCACTGGCAAACACTTCAGCCTGGACCGTATCGCTATGAACTTTAAATGCGCTCACCTCAACAGATACGAAATTAAGACCAAGTTTAAGTCTAGTGCTAGCACATCGCTTCACCTGAGCTTGATCTGTAAATACTGTCACCTGGTCAATGGTATTGTGATCACCAGGTTCAATAATATTTTGTGGGACAGGTAGGTCTGACATTATTGTCTTCCTTGCAGAATGATTGGGAGTGCATAAGTCATCATGCTGAAATGACATCTACACTTTGCTGATTATCTATAGAAGAATAGAAGTGCTTTAATAATGCGTCTAGTTAATTGGGCTGTACAGTTTTTGATAGACATTCAAAAGAGTTAAATATTACTAAATATGAGGTGTTTATGAGCAAAGGCAAGTTGTATTTAACTCGAGAATTTGCCTAATGTCGCTAATAAAATACATGAGTCAATAATTATCTAAAGGCTGCTTTCTCTGTTTTTAGTGTTGATAATATTGTTATATTTGAATATGAAAAAGTGACGACTAAATTTTATTTTTTACTTTATGATATTGAATGCTTGGTGGCACTCAAACCCTGTCGGTAGTAACTTATTGGTCTAATAACGGATGCTGTTTAGCCCATTTTTCTTTACATAATAAACTCGCTATCGTGAATAAGTAATCATTAGTACGGTACCTAATACGTTATGGCTTTATGGGTTTGACTCTATTAGTTTATTCACCTATGTTTTAATAAACACGGACTTAATTGTTGTAAACAAAACGAGGCTTTATTTCCATGAAATATCCTATGAACCAGTATTACTTATAGTGTCTTGGTGTTTTTAACCAAACAGCACTGAGCGAGATAGAGTGAATACAAAGAAGTTTGAACGTTTACACCCAGATATTCCTAGAACGGGTTTTGATTTACAAACATTTATTATCTTGGCTTGCCAGTTGGTCGAACAGTTAATGGTTAAGCACCAGGCTGGGATTATTCATCGTCGAGTGAATAGTCATCACGTTTTTAGTGAAACCAACGAATTCAAACCGCCGATAATACTTTTGATCGAAACCGATGAACATAGCCATGATGGCGCTATTATGGAGCGACTGAATCACCCTGATATCACTCATCATTTACCCTACATGTCACCCGAACAGACAGGACGTATGAACAGGGTGGTTGACTATAGAAGTGACTTTTATTCTTTAGGTGTTGTGCTTTACGAGTTTGCAAGTGGTCAGTTGCCTTTTAATGAGAAAGATGCGATATCTTTAGTTCATTGCCATATCGCTAAAAAACCGCCATTTCTTGTGGATATTAATCCACAAGTTCCAGATGTCTTGGCTAGGATTATTGATAGGCTTTTGAGCAAATCTGCGGATGAACGTTATAAAGCCGCGCATGGTTTGCTTCGTGATCTGGAAAAGTGTCGCGATGCCATTATTGAGAATAAACCATTCCCTGACTTTGAATTGGGCCAAGAAGATCATTTTGAAATACTCCGAATACCGGACAAGTTATACGGCCGGAAATCCGAACTTGAGAAACTAAAAAAATTATATAATCACTGTCGTGCTGGAAAAAAACAGGTTTTATTACTCGGTGGACGCGGGGGGACGGGCAAGACTGCTTTAGTCAATGTATTTGCCAATCAATACTTGGATTGTCCGCATACTTTTATTCGTGGAAAGTTTGATCAGTTATCGCGAGGGATTGCGTATAGTGCTATTGGTAATGCTTTCCAGGATCAAGTGCGTGAACTGCTTTCATTAGGCGACCAAGAACTTGAAACATGGCGTGCCAAGTTTAGCAACTCTTTGGAGCAGGATGGCCGCTTAATTACCGATATCGTTCCAGACCTTGCGCTGATTATTGGTGAACAGCCAATCATTAAAAAACTTCAACCCGAAGAAGCCAAATTTTATTTTATTAAAGTTTTTAGTCGGTTTGTCGATGTGTTTGCGAGTGAACGTCATCCGATGATTATGTTTCTAGATGACCTTCAGTGGGCGGATATTGCTTCGCTTGAATTGCTGGAATATTTAGTAAACGATGAAAAAATTAAGCACTTATTACTTATTTGTGCCTATCGTGATGATGAAATTAAAGCACATCAATACTCGAATACCTTTTTTCAGAACTTGAAAAAACCAACTGTTGAAGCGTCCAATCTAACAGTGAAAGCGCTTGCACGTCATCATATTAACCAGTTGATTTGTGATTGTTTGGATTGTGGCACTAACCAAGCGGAAGGTTTAGCTGAATTGGTATCACAAAAAACACTTGGAAATGCTTTTTTCGTAGGGCGATTTTTGACCTCGCTTTATGACGAGAAACTACTTCTTTGGCGCCCGGAAGATAGAAACTGGTATTGGGACGTGGAGCAAATTCTTTCACGGAACGTGACGAACAATGTTGTTGAACTGATGGCAAGTAGAATTCATCGATTTGGTTCAAGCACAAAAAAAATAATGCAACTTGCTGCTATGTTGGGTAATCAGTTCGAATCAAACTTGCTTAGTATTATTTCTGACAATAAAAAAATTGAGGTATTAAATGCGATTCAACCTGCTGTAGATGGCGGGTTGTTCATATCAATTCCTGATGGCTTTAGGTTTATGCATGACCGGGTCCAGGAAGCAGCTTACGTAACGATACCTTCTGATATGCGAGCACAAATGCACTTAGATATCGTCAGGCTATTACACTCTAAGCTTAGCTCAAAAGTACAACAGGAAATGATATTTGATATCGCGAGTCATTATATTCATGCTGTTGATTTACTCGAAAATGAAGAAGAACGTCTTCTGGTTTCAAATTATTTGCTTAAGGCTTCGGATAAAGCGGTTCACTCTGCTGCATGGGAAGCAGCATTGCCTTATACGCAGCGAGCAATAGACAAGTTATTGCCAGATGATACCTGGCATAGCCATTTTGATCTTAGTTGGCGCTTGTATAAAAATCGGGCTATTTGTGAGTACGCCACTGGCTTATCTGAGGCGGCTGAGAAAACTGTTCTTACTAGCCTGTCTCATGCGAAAACTGAGGCGCAGCATGTAGACATGCATACCTTATATTCCCGTATTTTATTTCAGATGAATCGTCATGAAGAAGGCGTTGAGAACTCTCGTAAGGCACTAGCTAAACTAGGTGTTATTGTTCCTAAAAATATTAGCAAGCTAAATGCTCTTTTTGAACTGTCGAAGTTTCGTCTATCTTTAAAAAGAAGAAAACCTATCGACTTACTGGAACTTCATGAAATTGAAGACGAACACCTATTGAACATATGTCGTGTTCTTTACGATTCTGTTGAATCTAGCTATATGGTTGCCCCCGAAGCAATGGCTTATTTCAGTCTGATAATGGCAAATATTTGTATTAAACATGGGAATTCAATTTATGCACCGTTTGCCTATGCGATGCTTGCTTCAGTGCTTTCGGGGGTGACTAAAGAATACCGTCTTGCAGATGACTTTTCAAAAATGACCATTGATCTCAACAAGAAGTACCCTGATAAAGCCGTGCGTGGGCGAATACATATGATGATGTCTTTGTTCACTTGGCATTGGGTTAACCCTATCGAACAGCATTTACCTATGGTTGAAATTGCGTCTCAATGCAGTAGTGAAACTGGCAGTATGCATTGGGCGTATTATTCAATCGTATTTGGGCGACCCCAAAGTGTTTTATTTAATTCTGATACATTACAGACAGTGATTGAAAAAAACGAACAGGTATACCCATTTTTAGGCTCCCATAATGACCGAGAGGTATTACTGCAACAAACTCATTTGTTAAGCTTTTGTTATTGGCTAGCGGGTGAAACGGAGCTGCCGGTTCATGTTAGTTCATTTGATGTGACAGCATATTTCGATGAAATGGAACAAGTTGGAAATGGGCTTATGCGTTCGTATTTCCATTTTTATGAAATGTATCGAGCATTTTTACAAGAAGACTATAATCTCGCGATGCATCATGGCGACAAAGCAATCGTGCTCGTCGGGGATACGATTGGTAACCTTATTATTGCGCCAATTTATTTTTTGTACTCGCTTACGGTGATTAAATACTCAAGACAATACAAGGCTAGCACCAAGCGGTTTATTAACTTGCGTTATTATCAAGCACGTTTAGCATTGAGGCAAATAGCTAGGCACAATCCAGCTGAGTTTGAGTCTTTAGAATTACTTTGTCAGGCTGAGGAAAGCGGACAGACAATAACCAAAAATGCTATACAACTTTACGATGATGCCATTCGATCGGCAGAATCCCGGGGCTATTTTTTTATATCTTCACTGGCTAACGAACTAGCCGCTCAATTTTATCAATCAAATACCATGGAGCCTACTGCGTCTATCTATGCGCAGCGAGCGATTGATCTTTACAATGAGTGGGGGGCTACAACGAAAGTTGAGCTGTTGGTTGATCGTTTTGGTGAGCAGTCAACTTCAAGTTCAAAACGAGACCTTCAGGACGAAAAAATAGATCGGTTGAGTGCGCCATCACTTGACTTAGGTGCCATTATTGATGCTTCACAGGTCTTGTCAAAAGAGATTGAAATAGATCAAGTACTCGACAAATTAATGAATATTGTTATCGCGATTGCAGGGGCTGATCATGGCTATCTGATCTTAGAAGTAGATGGCCATTTGAATGTGCTTATCTCTGCGAACGGTGAAGAAGAGGTTATTAAAAAGAAGCAGGCTGTGCCCATCGAGCAGTGCGATAAAGTTGCAGAAGGTATCGTGCGTTATGTTTACCGAAGTGCCAAAGCATTACTACTAGATAATGCTGTCAAAGCTGGGCGTTTTAAAGATGACCGTCATATTGTGGCTAATGGCATCAGATCGATCATCAGTTTACCTTTATTTAGACAAGAGCGCGTCTTTGGGGTGCTATATCTTGAAAATCAATTGTTAGAAAATGCTTTTTCAGAGAAGCATTTAATGATCCTAGGCGCCTTGCTTGCTCAAGCATCAATATCCTTAGAAAATGCAGAATTATTTGAACAAAGGAAGCAGAACCTTCAGGAACTTAAACTTCTTTCACTCGCTGCTGAGCAGTCTCCGAATGCCATTGTGATAACTGACGCTAATGGCCTAATTGAGTATGTTAATTCTTCCTATCTGGGTCGATTAGGTGATGCCGAAAAGGGAATTATTGGTACGATGTATCTGGGTACTAAATTGAAACCCTTGGAAAGAGAAGAAAAAGAACCGCTGATGAAAGCTATAGATGAAGGAAAATCATGGCGTGGTGAACTACAAGAATGCAATAAAGTGGGCGTCAAGCATTGGGAACAAGTAAGCATTTCTCCGATCACGGGGGATGACAATACCGTTACCAATATTCTAATCCTCAAAGAGGATATCACTGAGAGGAAAAAGCAAGAAGCACAAATCTTATATCAAGCTAAGTACGATACATTAACTAATTTACCAAATAGGTTATTGGCGACTGATCGATTAAAACAGGCGATTACCGGCGCGAAAAGGCATAATACCAAAACTGCATTACTATTTATTGATCTAGACGACTTTAAAAAAATAAACGATACCCAAGGACATGAAATGGGGGATATGCTGCTGCAATCAGCAGCTAATCGACTTAAAAAATGTGTTCGTGGACATGACACAGTTGCTCGCCAAGGTGGTGATGAGTTTATTGTCGTGCTTGAAGGTATTGACGATCCTATAGATGTCGAAGCAGTGACGGAAAAAATCATTGCAGAGTTTCAAACACCATTTGACCTTCAGGGTCTCAGCATGGTGGTCACAACGAGTATTGGTGTTGCGATCTATCCTGAAGACGGAGAAAACGCCACCATGTTGTTAAGACATGCAGATGCAGCGATGTATCGAGCGAAGGAGGGTGGACGCAATACTGCTAAGTTCTTTGACGTATCCATAAATCAGGCCGCTATTAGGAGGCTTGATCTTGAGCGCCATATGCACAAGGCACTAGAGAACAACGAATTTACACTTCATTATCAACCTGTCATTGATATCAAGGAAAATACAATTACTGGTGCGGAAGTTCTGCTCCGCTGGCATAACGACTCCCTAGGTGACGTTTTTCCCGACGAGTTTATCCCTATCGCAGAACAAACGGGACTGATCGTGCCGATTGGTCTTTGGGTGTTGCACGAGGCATGTTATATGGGGGAACAAATCCGACAACAAGTGAATGAGAACTTTCGGATAGCAGTAAATGCTTCACCTCGTCAATTCAGAAGTTTGACGTTTGTAGATGATTTGGCCTTGGTATTTGCAGCGACAAAATTTCCAGCTATAAATTTAGATATAGAGGTTACAGAAGGCTTATTTTTAGGCTCGTTTGGAAACATCGTAGAGTTTCTAGAGAGTATCAAGAAACTTGGGGTGAATATTTCAATGGATGATTTTGGTACTGGTTATTCATCTCTTAATTATCTAAGACAATACCCATTTGATATTTTGAAGATCGATCGATCATTCATTATGGATTTAACGCACCGCATTGAAGATCAGGCTTTAGTTAGAGCAACCATTTCGATGGCGCATGGACTAGGTCTTACAGTGATTGCAGAAGGTGTAGAACATGCTGATCACTTAGATTTTATAAAGAAAAATGATTGTGATTTTGCACAGGGTTATTATTTTAGTAAGCCCGTGCCCGCCGTTGAATTTAAGGCGCTGTTAAAGAAAGGTTTAATTTAAAGTTGCTAACCTGTTTTAAACTCTAATTTTTCTAAAATTCGTCTGCGTGGCAATTTCCTAGTTTCTAGGTGCTTTATAGCAGTCTCAAAATACTGCTTATCCCACTTGATGGGAGCTACCACCTCAGTATCTTCATAATGTTATCTTTTACAAGTCGTCACCAATCAGAGCTGGAATATTGAGTTCTCTCAACTGTGTGGATAGAGCCTTATCTTTTGGCTTTGCTTTTCCTGTCTACTGATAATCCATAGATTGTCCAATAGTCTTTATTTAACAAACTTCTAACTTATTTAGGTTTGATAATAACAAACATAAAGTCCTAAATAAATGTCTTTAAAATGCTACTCCTCAAAATTTAATATTTAAAAAACATTATAGAACAGGCACCTATGTCATATTTTTGTGTTCTGTGATCGATTGGCTTAATTATCGCTATAAAGAATATGAGGAAAGTTATTGGATGTACTATTTTTGTAACGACTGATGTCTAGACAGGGAAACGGCAAGACACAGCAGCGAGGGCAAGCGAATGAATTTATATCTATTTTGGAGCGTAGGTGACCTAAAAGTGTTGATGATTATTGTGGGTTTATTGGCATTTTGGATTGTACGAACTCGTGTTCAGCATGAGAGTACCAGTTACTCATCCAAAGAAATTGTTGAGACAGTCATTTCATTGGGTGGTGCGAGTGAACACATGAATAAACAGGAGCTAGATAAATGGGTAAGCTAAAAACGCTCAAAGGAAACGCTGAAATTCTGGCGCTTCGTTCGGATCAGCAAGAAGATATTGTTTTGCAGGGGCAGCTTTGTGTTGGTCGTGATTTAGACTGTGATGTTCACATTTCTGATCACCGCATCTCGCGACAGCATGCTATAATTTCTGCAACAGTCAAAGGTGTGCTAGTCGAGGATTTAAGTTCATCCAATGGCACATTCATAAATGGACAGAGGATTATTAAACCGACTCTGATCAAATCAGGAGACCTACTTAGCTTTCATAACTTAGAGTTTCAAACGGTAAATATCTCCGCCGCTAATTCTGAGGGCTTGGTATTGCGTTCAGACTTTCAGGATGCAATTGTCTTGCAGGGTGCCCTTTACGTTGGCCGAGATTCAGACTGCCAGGTTTATATTCCAAACCAAAGGATCTCGCGTAAACATGCCAGAATTACAGTTACGCCAACAAATGTACTGCTTGAGGACTTGAACTCGACTAACGGTACTTTCGTTAATGGCCTGAAGATTGACCAACCAACGTCTATCAAGATAGGCGATCAATTAAGGTTTAACGATTTGGAATTTCGAATTGAGAGTGATATTGATCTGGGAGCAACTTATTTTTGCGGAGCAGGAATTGATCCAGATGGGACCCTCTATGGAGGAGATATAATTCAGCGACCACAGAACAGTGCTGCAGCTGATACAAGCCAGGAAATACCACAAGCCACAGTGGATAATATTGAACCGGAGATACCGATTCTCGAAAACAAAGTGAAATCGAAAAAGCAATTGTCGGCTATTCAAAAACAGCAAAGAGATCATCGGAATATGGCTGTTGAGCAACTACCGGCGTGTAAGGCGGGTATGTGGATTGAAATATTTACTATATTGAGAAACACTAAATTACTACGATGAATATTTCTAGAGTTGATGATTGCATTATAAAATTGACCGACTAGGTCTTGAAGTTGCTGGCACTCTCGTGCTCGCAGTAAAATTCAAATATACTTATCTGCAGTATATTTTCTCGAACTCTAAACTTAGATGAATATTGTTTTGTTTTTATTCTTGCTTATTTTCAAAAGTTAATAAATTAGCGTATTAGGGTTAGCGTTAATTAGTGAAGTTCCATTTATTGAGATAGGGGTTTTGCTATGGGCGTAAATGAAGCCGTTGGAGGCATTTTACGTGAGCATCAACGTTGGTTGACATCAGCAAAAAACGCGGGCAAACGCGCGGATTTTTCTGGCGCTCAACTAGACGGTATTGACTTGGCGGGAGTTGATCTGAGTGCTGCTGTGTTCAGAGGCGCTTCATTAAAGTCAGCTAAGTTGGATGGTGCACGTCTGGTACATGCTGATTTTAGCGATGCTAGTCTAGTGAATGCCAACCTCTCAGGAGCCAATCTCTTGTTAACAGATTTTACGGGTGCCGACCTGAGAAAAGCAAATCTATCTAAAGCCAGTGCTGCTTCCGATCATGATTTGGGTCAGATCCGAAGAGGCCCCCGGTTCAAGGATGCTGACCTGCAAGAAGCAGATATGAACCAAACCTATTGTTATATTTCAGATTTTTCGGGTGCCAATTTAGCTCAAGCACAGCTCTGTAATGCCGTTTTGGAACGCGCGAATTTATCCGACAACGACTTATCAAATCTTGATTTAAGTGGGGCGAATTTATCCAGTGCCAACTTACAGGGTAGCAATTTGGATAGGGCTAATTTTCAAAATGCCATTCTCGTCAATACTAACCTGAAAGCAAGCAGTCTTAGCCATGCGAATATTTCTAGTGCTAATCTACAATCGGCAAATCTGGCCGATGCCAAAGTAGACGGTATACGTTACAACCGAAAAACCAGGTTTCGCGGCAGTCGTGTTTCGTCATGTTATGGTAGTAGCCGCTTTAGACGTTTCGCTCAGGATCAGGATTATATTGAAGAATTTAAGGAGGCCCACGCCTTCTCCTATTATATCTGGGCCGGTATGACTGACTGTGGCCGATCGATTACCCGTGTAGTGCTCTGGTCCCTCGTCTTGGCACTTATATTTGGAGTTATTTATTACTACATCGGCGAGCATGCTTTTGAGCTAACGAACCGAGAAAGCTTGAAGTGGAATCTGTTTACCACCACTTATTACAGTGTGGTTACCTTTACCACCTTAGGCTATGGTGATATCACTCCGCGGACATCCTTGGCAGCGGGATTTGTCATGATTGAAGTGATTGTAGGTTATTTAATGCTTGGCATACTGATTTCTATACTAGCAACCAAAGTAGCTCGCCGAAGTTAATGCTGTATACCTGCTAATTGCATTCTTATATTTTTATCAGTCAATGGCACAATTATTGAATTGAAAGTTAATATAAATTTATGATAAATCAACCAATATCTTTATAAGTATTAGGCCTAATAAAAGCATGGAGTTCTAATTCACACTTCGTTACAATTCGGTATGCCTTTCTAAACCGCAGTTTGAAAATTTTCATCTGTGCTTCTATAGTTGAAATGATGTTATTCAAACTTACACGGCGCACTTTCGCTTAAAGGATGAACAGCATGAGATGGCACACCGTTCTGTATATTTGGCTGACAACAACTCTTTTTCTACTTTCAGCCAACCCTTCTTTTGCTCAAAATGCGCTTAACGCAACCGTTGGTACTACGGGCCTTGGTCTTGAGTGGGCAAGTTCTTTACATCCTAATCTTCGGGTTCGCGGCGTTTTAAGTTATTTAACCTTTGAACTCGATGAAACCGAAGAGGGAATCGACTATAACATTGACGTTGAAAGCAACAACCTCGGTGCTATTTTAGATTGGCACCCCTTTTCTGGTTGTTTTCGTCTGAGTGCTGGCTTGGTCAGCACTAATTTTGGCTTGGATTTAAAGTCAGACTCCTCCCAAAATAACTTTGAAATTGGCGACAATATTTATACCGGAAATTTAAAGCTTGAAGGAGATACCGACTTTAATTATATCGCTCCTTATGCAGGTTTTGGCTGGGCGAGTGATTTGTCGCGTACTGGCTTGTATTTTAGTGGTGAAATAGGCGTCTTGTTTATCGGTAAACCCAAAATCTCTTATGACGCCAGTGGTCAAGTTAGTGACCAAAGTGGAGGGCCAGTATTTGATGTTGGGTCCAACCCACAGTTTCAAGCTGATTTGGAAATTGAGCGCCAGCTGCTGGAAGATGAGTTAGAAGACTTTAGTATGTGGCCAGTTCTTAATATTGGGATTGGTTATCGCTTTTAAGGCCTAACATATTGGGCCGTCAATATATGGATATCTATTGATATGAATACGTTCATGAAACCGATATATATATTTGTTCCTTATCTTCAAAAAGTGCTGGTAGTAGCGATGTTAGTGTTCATTTCTCTACCTAATATTAGCTATTCAGTTAATTATACAATTAGTTGTGAGGATATTAATTCTTCCGATAGCTGCAGTATTACAGGAGAAGGCAGCTTTAACGAAAGTTTAGCTGGCATAGTGCAGGAGTTAGTCGAAGTACTGGATAGCGGCATCGACCCGAATGATGTCTGTTTTGCAGGAGAGGGGACCAATGAATATACCTGTAATATCAATGATAATGAGCCTCCATTACAGTTAGACTGCCTTGAAGATACTGATAGCATGACTTGCAATATTAGTGGCGTACCTGAAGCTTTTTTTGCCATGAACTGTTCTGCCGAAGGGGAAGGAGGTCAATGTACAGTGTCCTCTGACGACGAAGGCGTTGTTCAAGCTGTTGAAGACCTGGATATACCACAAGTCTTTACCAGTTACGCTGTGAATTTATTATTAGGTTGTGCAGCCTTAGGTGGTACAGAGACTTTTAGAAATGACTGCGACGCTTTATTAGGCGCTATTGCAGCAGGTGATAATGACAGCGTAAATGCGACGTTGGCTCAAGTGATACCGACTAATAGTGATAATGCTTTAGACGGTACATTTCATACAGTGGGTGTGCAGATGAGTCATATCCAAAACCGTTTGACCCGATTACGTCAAGGTACTACCGGACGAGCAGATGTCAGCGCGTTGCAATTTTATGATGGGCAGCGGTGGCTTAGGGCTGGCCAATTAATAGCTGCGAACGACATACCTTTAGACAATTCGCCATCCGCTCAAACAATGAATGATGCTTCGCCATTAGGCGCCTCTCAAAACTTTAGCCGTACAGGTTTTTTTATTGATGGTTCGATAGTGATATCCGAACAAGATGCCACAAACAAAGAAAACTCTGCAGATGTTGATTCTCAAATGCTCACATTCGGAATTGATTATCGTTTTCGTGACGATTTGATTGGCGGTTTGGCTTTTAGTTTTTCTGCCAGCGAAGCGGACTATGGGAGTAACCGCGGAGAATTGGAGGATCTCGGTTTTTTACTTTTGGCTTACGGTAGCTATTATCTAGGAAATTGGTATGTGGATGCCAGCATTGGTATGGGGGGGAATGACTACGACCAAACCCGAAACTTAATCTGTGATTCATCTTGTGTGCAAGTATTCGATCAAACTGCTGAGTCAGATTTCAGTGGTGATCATACCACGCTCATGCTTACTACTGGTTATAACTGGACGCACCATGCCTGGACAGTTTCTCCTTATGTGCAAGTCGCCAATGTGAGTGTTGGTATTGACAGCTATCGAGAAACTATGTCGGATACCTCAGGCCCCGGTGCTGGATTTGCACTTGATATTGATGACCAGGACAAAGATTCATTAACCCTTAGTATTGGTAGCCAGTTAAGCTATGCGATGAGCCAGGATTGGGGGGTATTTATGCCCTATATTGACTTACAGTTTTATAATGAATTAGACGATGATGATGTTTTTGTTCAAGGTCGGTTTGTAGGCAACGTTGGCGTTGATGATAATTTTCAATTAGTCAGTAATCCCGTGGATACTAGTTATTTTCTTGTTGGAGTAGGGAGCTTATTCCAATTCCAGGATGGAGATACCACTTTTCTCGACGTAAAAAGCATGCAAGGCAATGATAATGTTGATCAATTACAGGTCACCGCAGGATGGCGCTGGGAATTGTAGTCTGGGGTCAAGGAAACTAGGGGTGAGTAATTTTAGGTGATGAAATTTGTTAGGGTGGTGCTGTGCAGATCAGTTTGATTGTCGTCCAAGGCCCTAGCAATGATAAATGAAACATTATCTTTAGCAGCACGACCTAAACTCAGGTTAAGTAACCAGTTAGATCCGCGGTAAATGTCGTACACTTGCATGGCTTGCAGGAGTTCACTTTCCTCTATTTCGTCGTAGAGACCATCACTACATAATAAAAAAGTGTCCTGAGCAAAGATGTCAAAACTGATTTGATCCAGTGACAAAGGGCTTTCTACCCCAACTGAACGAGTGATGATATTGGATGAAGGGTGTTTGTGAGCATCTTTTTCTTTCAATTGCCCTGTTTTGATTAGCTCTGCAACGTAACTATGATCCTTAGTTAGCTGCTCTAGATGATTGTTCCTTAGTCGGTATAGCCTAGAGTCACCTGCCCATAAACAGCTTGCTTGAGTACAGTCACTTAGCATTGTTACAATAGTGGTTCCAACAGTTTGCCCATTCAAATGGCTTTTTGAGTAATCTAAAATACTCTCATTACTGGCCATAATCGCTTCTTTGACTTCAGAGATATTACTTTCCAAATCTACCTTACGATTTAAACGAGCCAAATTTTCTATTAGCATTTGACTGGCAATATCACCGGCTTGATGGCCTCCCATACCATCTGCAATGGCAAGTAAAAGTGGCTGAGTGAGTGCCAATACGGCATCCTCATTAATCTTTCGAACATTTCCGCAGTGGGATTGACTGATTACTTGCCAGGCATTTACCGCCACCATCCACCTCCTTGATGTTTCTTCAGCGAAGATTCATTCTGTTGCCGAACAGTCCACCAAAGGGCTATAGCTCTATTCTCAGGCCAAGCATGAAGGTTTTACTTACTACATTTTCCAATTTAAGAATTTTATCAACATTCATAAATAACTGATTTCCCCCCTTAAGTAACAAGCTAGTACCGATCGACACGATGGCAAAATTCTTATCGGCCGTTTCGGTTTTGAAAGAGAAGCTGGTGTTCGTGGGGTCAAAAATATAGCGTGCTGTAATATCACGTGCTTCATCATCAAATTCATGATGTTGTTCCCAGGCCATATAAGGAATTATAACGCCATAGTCTTGACTAGAAGAATAGGATAGCTGACCGCCTAGAATAACCTGCAAGGACTCAATATCCTGGCTATCGATACGCATAGCAAGCTCTGACCCCGATTCATCATAGCTGTCAAGATCGGCTTCAACGCCTTCTAAACGACCAAACAAATGGTAGCTGAATTTTCTATGGTTGCCATTGTAGCCTGTAGCAAGGCTATAGGAGAGTTGTTCACCTTCTGTATCTAGCTTAATCGTCTGATTCACTGTCGCATATTCAAAATGACGGGTGCCTTCATAGTCATATGCGCTATAGGTCAATATCCCTTCAAGGTAAAACTGTTCTGAGTACCATGTGCTGTAAAGTGATAAATTATAACCGTCGGTATCATAATTACCTGCGTTGTTGTTAATATCAACATCGGAATTACTCATTCCTAAGGCCACGCCTGCCACCAGGGTATCACTATATCGATGATCCAAGCCTAGTGTGAGCCCATAGGCATCATAGTCAAAACCATTTTGCTCTGTACTGACATCACGCTTTCCTTCACCGTAAAGACCGTTAATGTACATGCCAGTTCGACTAAATACATCACTGCCAGCGGTCCCACCGCTTTGGCTATCTAGGTTCCAGGAAATACCAGAGGTAGTGGCGATGCCGGTCCCTGAACGTAAAACTTGCATTCGGTTACCAATATTATTGAGTTGATCTTGTGAGGTTTCGGTCGCGCCAGCACCCATGATTTCTGTTTCTTCAGGTGCAATGTCCTGTATTGCTCCACGCAACTCTGACTCGGTTAGTCCCAGATCAAGAGAGGTCGCGCCGCTTCCTTGTTGTGCATTGGAGGTATGTACTAACTCGCCGCAGCGCGTTAATAAGAGCTGCTCGGTTGCATTGAGAAGGCCATCATTATTTAACGCGACCATTTGTGGGCAAATGGTCTGCACGGCAGCAGCCGTCGATGTCTGCACACCATTGAGTCCAGGTACATTATTAAGATTAGCAAAAGCAGTAGGTGTTACTAATGCCATGGTCAGGGCTAATACGGAGAAGGTAATTTGATGGGGTGATAAGTAATACGTAAGCTTGTGCAACGTGTATTTGATGTGTAGAGACTGCGGTGTGTTTGACATTTTGATACTCCTTTTCTTGTATGAATTGGAATAATGCTTACATCAATACATATTAGAACGCGTTTCAACTTTTTTCCAAGTAATTATTTAATAAGTCCAGTTTTATTTAAGGTTGCTTGTGTTAAACGGTACAGATTAAATATAATTTGGGCAGACAGAACTCTAGAATAGATATTTTTGCAGTAATTTGTCACTATACTTCCTATGTATACCTGTTTGTTTTATTGTTTAGGTCATACGGAATTTCCTGGTTGAACTCAGGGGGCACCATGCTAAGGTTACAATTACGTGATCAACCAAATAACTTCGTCAAATTGGCATACTCATCGGTTACATTAGGTCGTGATGATAGTAATGATTTGGTCATTGACGCTGAATCTATTTCAGATTTTCATGGCGAAATCATTTCTGATGCTCATCGTTACTTTCTGGTAGATTTGCTGAGTGCTAATGGCATTTTTGTGAATGAACAACGGGTATCGGGTCGTTGTGAATTGGCAATCTGGGATATCGTACGCATCGGTAACGTAGAGCTTCAAGTCATTGACCCTAATAAATATCGCCCTGGCGATTGGGCGCTTCGCCCAGTCTCGTCACAAGTCGCTAGCCAATTCCATACCTTAAAAGCCATAACACTCGTCGGTCGTGGCCCCGAATGTGACCTAGCAATAGATAGTAATTTATTGTCTCGCCATCATGCGAGACTCTTTCTTGATGGTCAACAATTAAGGGTCGAAGATCTCGGCTCTTCAAATGGAACGTTTATTAATGGCGAACGGATAGAAAGGGCTGCAGCAAAACCTGGCGATGAGATAAGGTTTGATCAAAAGGTCTTTATTGTAGTGGGGCCCAGTGGTCCAAAAACAGAAAAATGTGTTGTCGATGATAGCCATACGATATTACGTTCAACCATCGAAAATTCGGCTGCATTGGTTGAAGAAGAAACTATTTGTGTTGTACCTGAGGTCGATGTACCTGTCAATGAAGCTATTTGTGTTGCACCTGAGGTCGATGTACCTGTCAATGAAACTGTTTGTGTTGCACCAGGGGTCGATGCACCTGTCAATGAAACTATTTGTGTTGCACCTGAGGTCGATGTTCCTGTCAATGAAGCTATTTGTGTTGCACCTGAGATCGATGCACCTATTAGTGATGTACCTATCAATGATGAGCTCGGAGGCGGAAAAACGGTATTCACTCCTAAAGCAGAGATGTCTGTATCAACTTCTACTGGTTCATTGAGGGTTGAAAGTTCAAACATCGAGAATGAGCAAACCCGTTTTACATCCTCAATGGAAGATGGCGAAGCGACTCGATATATAGGGTCAGAGGTCGCCGTTTCGGTTAGACCATCAATTGATCAAGCACCACGCCTGTTAGCGTCGCTTATCGAAGAGTCTAACCTGCTTCAGCATGGTAGTATCAGTTTAGCTGATAATATATATTTGTTGGGGCGGGGAAAAGAAAATAATATTGTGCTCAATGATACCAGTGTGTCGAAACAACATGCCAAACTGAGTTATCAGAATGGTTATTGGGAAATTCATGACTTGGTCTCACGCAATGGTATTTCAATTAATGGAGCGATCATCGAACAGGCTAGACTTCAGGATGGTGATCGGATTATTTTGGGTAAGGCTGTGTTTGTTTTTGAATGTGTGAATGCAGGATTAGCTGATAATTTGCTTACTGAAGTTTATAAGCTCCCTAGTGTTGATCCTGAAATAACTTCCCGCTTGAATACACGTAAGAAATCAGGCGAAAAAACAAATACAACTGGACGAAAGCCTATATTTCCGGCCTGGATTTATGGTGCAGGTGTGTTAGCGATGGCAATAGTTGCCGCTACATTTTTGTATTTCTGGCGAACGGGAATCGTCATTTCTTAAAAAATACTTGTATTTATGGCTAGTAGGATAATAATAGTGCTATGGCTTATCGCCTTTAATAGATAGTATGGAACCAACTGTTTGTCAGTGGGTTCAACAAAGTTTGGGAGAAAATATTATGTCTACGATATTGATTCAAGACTTGGCCGACAGCGTCGAACTCGATCAGGCCGCTATGAGTGTGATCTACGGCGGAGCACGTTCGGTTCGTAGTGCGACTCAGGCTAAACAGCAACAGCTTAAAAAAAGAACGCTCAGTTTGTTCGATCGCGCCCGTGAGAATCAGAGGTCTCTGCATCTTTAGCCAAAGGTGAAACGTAATCGTTCAGGTAAATAAACTAGCGGTCACCAAATAGCTGGCTGCTTCGGATGTTAGCCTTTTATATTATTTGTTGGCCTACTCCAATCTGAATCCAGACCGCCCACTAATGCCCGGAGGTTTAGATGTGGTTGTTCAAGGGTAAGATCGGCACCAATTTTCCAGTCGCTATTTGGCAAGTATTTACGCTATTAAATTGGGCCGTTATACTTGCGGCCATACTATTGATCTTCTTCTCTTTCATGCTAGTCGCATGCTCGGCTTTATCCGGGCCAGAGTATGAACGGCCCGATGTAGCTGAAAAAGAGGTCTGGACGAAGCAACAACCTTTGTCTGTTAATGGGGCCGAAACCATCCGCTTGGATTGGTGGCGCAACTTCAATGATCCCTATCTCGACAACCTCATGTCACAAGCATTGTCTAATAATTCTGATTTACGAATATTGTCTGCCCGAGTCGGGGTATCTGAAGCCGCTATCGGTCAAGCAAATGCAGCCCGGTTACCGACTATTGACGCGGCACTCGGGGCAAATTACCTGAAAGCCGAAGGTGGCAATCTGAACCGTTCGTACAGTCAGGCCTTTGCCATAGGTTGGGAAGCCGATATATGGGGTAAACTAAAAAAAGGCGTATCAGCACAGAATGCAGAGTTTAATGCATCGGAAGCCGATTGGCGGGCTGGGTATCTAACACTGGCTTCGAATGTTTCCAGTACTTATTTCAAAATCAGGCAATTTGATGAACAAATTGTCCGGCAACAAAAATCGCTGGATAAGTCCGATTCGATTCTTTCGATTTTTACGGCTTCTTTTCAGGAAGGGCTCGCGCCAAAAACACAAGTACTGCAACAGAAGGCAGAAGTGAATCGTTTAGGTATTGATCTGCTCGAGCTACAACGTTTGCGTCAACTATCTGAAAATGCATTGGCTACTTTATTAGGTGTTCCAGCGGGTGATTTAAAGGTACCCACGCAACAACTCAGTGATAGCGTTAAGTTAATAAAGGTTCCAGGTGGATTACCAGCAGATCTATTGTCGCGTCGCCCTGATATTGTGGCTGCAGAATACCGAGTTTTACAAGCACACGAATTGGAAGGTCAAGCTCGGCTAGCAAAGTTACCGGGTTTTAGTTTGACGGCCAATACTGGAAATACCAGTCTAGATCTTCTTGATCTGTTAAAGAGTTGGACGTTTGGCTTGACACCGACGGTGAATATTCCAATTTTTGACCCCGGTGTGAATGCTCGATTTAGGGTATCGCAAGCGCAATCGAAGTTAGTGGTAGAGGAATATCGCGCTACCGTTATGCGAGCCCTTGAAGAAGTAGAACGAGCCTTGATCAATCTTACTAACCGTAACTTACAACGTTCTAAGTTACTTGAAAGACAAGTGCAATTGCGTTTAGTAACCCTTCAAACTGAGGCTCAGCTAGAAGAAGGGCTTGTCACACAGTTGCAAGTTTTTGAATCTGAGCGATCGCTGTTATCAACGGAACTTGCACTGTTGGAAAACTATCAAAACCTATTAAGCGATACCGTGTCATTGTATAAAGCATTAGGGGGGGGTTGGCCTCCTGTGAATGTTGGAGAAGAAAAAAAACAGTAAAGCGTAGTCACTGAGTCCTCTCAAGCAGGAGATCCGATGCAAGTTAAGCTTAAACCACTATCTCACCCTGATTTAGGTGAGATCATGATTGAAGATCCAGTTTTTCCAGTTGGACGCGATGAGGCACCTTTCTCTAATTATACTCAAGAGGTAGTCGCTAACCTGTCTCGTCGACACGCGCGTATTTTTGAGGAAGCAGGTAACATTTATGTCGCCGATGTTGGCAGTAGGAATGGTACTCAATTAAATAAAAAAAGCGTGACACAAAAACCGGTGCGGGTACATCAAGGCGATTTAATTTCATTCGCTGGTCGATTTGAGTATGAAGTGGCATTTCAAATGCCTGAAGAAGAGCAAAAACAACAGAGTACAACGACCTATCGTCTTATTTTGACGCCAAAAGACAGCAGCACTAGCATAGAGCCGATGACGATTACCGGTTTCCCATTTTTGATAGGAAAGTCGAGTACTTTTTTTGCCGATTCTGTTAATCATGAACTAGAGCATAATGAGTATCTATCTCGTCGTCATGCTCATTTTTTCGTCAGTAAAGATACCCTGTATATAGAAGACTTAGGAAGTACCAATGGTACTTTCGTAAATAATAGTCGTCTGAATGAACACGCATTGGTTATTAATTCAGGCGATGAAATTGTATTTGGACAGGCCGAATTTACTTATGTAGCTAGTTGGCAGGTCTGTACGGATGATTCTGGTTTGGTAGAGCAATCAATGCTTGATCCGGCAGAGCCGAAACAAGTGTCTTTATCAGAAGAGGGTCATCCAGACAGCACTATTTTTGTTTCTTCTGCTAACTCTTTTCTTGATATCTTTTGTGTTGATGAAGATGAAATTGTTTCAGAAGAAAATGAAGTTCCATCAGGGGCTGAACAAATTCAGGTCGAGGATGAAAAAGCTAAATCAACAAAGAAGGGGCCCATAGCAAGATTTTTTATCTTTATTGCTGAAGTAAGAAGTACATTGAGAGAACAAAACGATAAGCATCCGTATAAATCATGGTTGGTATTGGGAGTGTGTATTGTTGTAGGAGGAATCGTGGCAGGCTTGCATTTTGCTCAAGCTCCAAAACAGGAAATACAAACGTTTTTGGCTAAACAAAATTATTTAACCAGTGCCAAATTAGCGAATGATTATTTAGTAAATCACCCTGATGATGAGGAGGTTAGTCAATGGCTTACTATGGCAGTGATAAATCAACTTATGCCCTTGTGGTTATATGATCTGGCTAGCGCCAAGTATCTAGATGCTTTAAAACAGATCAAAGCCGTTCAACCATTAGCGAGTATTAATCCAAAATCCATTGAAAACTCATTACTAGAGTTACTACAGTGGGTAACCCGTTTGCACCTGTTTATATCAGATCGTGGTGGCGTTGATGCAGCCATTTACTTATATCGACATGAGGAAAATATTGAAACATTATTAAACTGGTGGAAAAGCTCAGAACAAATTCATCGAACGAATATGGAACTACTTAGTCAATACGCACCAGAATTTAGCGATATTAGTCGACTAACGTTTAGTTATTTACGTATTTTGCAAAGTGAAAGGTCAGTGTATTTAGCTGCAATCGAGAAACTCAAGCAAACGACGTCGGAAAAACTATTAGCCGGACAAGCAACAGATCTGCGTTCTATTTTTCAGGATTTTAGGGAGCAATACCCTAGAGTTGCCGGGGTGGAGATATTGCAAAGTGATTTGGAGGAATACCTGAAACTTGAGCAACTACTGGTCGAGCAAACTTTCGAGAGTGCTAGTTCTGCAGAGTTGGAAAGTATTGTAGACCAATTTGATACTAATTTTTTTCATTCCCCCCCGTTTAAAGACCAAGTTAAGCTGTTGTATACCCGAAATTTATCCAGAATAGCTCCCCAATCCTTACAAAAGGTGAGTGACGCTTGGCGTGCTGGCCATCTAACGCAGGCTATAACGTTACTAGAGCAATTAAATAGTGAAAGCGAAGAAGGTTTGTTTTTTTCGCAACTTGAACATAAAAGGAAATTGCTTAGTGAGTTTCAAGCACTGAAAGTTGCAGAGGGTTCTGAGGCTTACTCTAATTTGCTAATTAATTTATACCCACGTCTCAACACAGTTGAAGATGTATTTATACTTCAGACAGTAGAAACAGACTATCGCCAGTTAGGAGAGCATGCGCTTAAGCAAGCTGAAAAATCATGGATGTTAGCGAAACAATACTGGAATAATTACCTGCTAGATGGCGGAATTCTTGGCGTGCAACGGTTAGAGAGTAGAATCTCAAAACAGTTTAGATCTAAAGCAGACTTGTTAAGCAAAGCTAATGAAAATGTGCATCATGCGTATAATTTATTTATAGGGTTACAGTTAAAGCCTGATATAGAGCGCAATGCGCTATTCCAAAAAATTGTGGCTGAGACAGCTTTGCAGCGACGCTCATTGCAACAACTGAGTATGGTGTTGAGCTCATCGTTATTGGACTCTAAGCTTGAGTTATTAGTGGAACATCCTGCTGAAAATCAGGAGCACCAAAATGAGTAAACATGAAGACAAAATGGCGAGTTTAGCCCAATCAATGGAAGATCATAGTGAAGAAGGAATCGCGATTCTGGCATCCGAGCCACCCAAATTGATTGGAGCCATGATCCTATTGTTGGTTGGTTTAATGCTTGCTGCCTTAGTTTGGTCATTTTTCGGGCGTGCTGATGTAATCGTTACTGCCTCCGGAACATTGAGTCCTGGTGCAGAAATTAGGCGATTTTATGCTCCAATTGAAGGTGAGTTAGTCGATATTTTGGTGGCGGAAGGCCAACCGGTAACTGCCGGTGATTTAATTGCTCGCTTAAATGCTCGTGGAGCAATACAAGCCGCAGCAAATTCTTTAGAGGCTGACTTTAATTTAGTGAATGCGCAGCGGGAATTTGAGCGTTTTCCAGCGCGTAAGCAGTTAATGAAGCGTCAGGTTCAAGCGTTAAACGACAAAATTAAAATTGCGGCTAAGCAGCATGAAAAACGTATTGCAGATGGGATGGTTAAACTGGCCGCATCACAAAAAGCAAAACTCCAGCAGGTTCGAGGGACTTTACTTACCAATAAACGCAGCTTGGATGTAACGCAACAAGCCTTAAAGAAATTTGAGCGACTTTTTAATAGTCCTGGTGGTGGCGGCGTTTCAAAAACAGAGGTTGAAAGCAAACGTAGTGAATGGGTTAACGCTCGTGAGAATTATAAATTAGCCGAAGCTAAGTTAGGTGAGTTGGAATTTCAATTGAGTAGTGAATATGATTCAGCAAAAGCAGTGCTTGAGAGTAGCAGGCAGGATCTGACGGGCTTAGAAATAGAGCGAGATAGTCAACTCGACCAAATAGAATATGAAGCCAACAAAATCGAGGTGGCGCTACGCAGTGCTGAGCTTGAAGCCGAAGCCGCTTCTCGAATTAAATTTGAAAATATTGATGAAGATAATTATCTACGTATTTTGGCCCCAGTCACTGGCGTACTGACAGATGTCAGTTTTACCCAGCCAGGCGATAAGATACAAGCAAACACTCCTTTGGGTGGTATAGCCGCGGCTGATTCTCAGCCAGTGTTGAAAGTAGAAATTCCAGAATGGGATCGAGCGTTCTTAAAAACGGGCCAGACGGTAAAAATGAAATTTAATGCTTTTGCCTATCAGCGTTATGGGTTCATTGAGGGTAAATTGGAATATATTTCGCCCACGACACAGGTTTCTGAAAAGAGCGCTTCCCCTGTGTATAAAGGGCGGGTATCGCTTCATAAACATTATTATGAAGTTGATAATAAACGTTATGCCTTACGTTTTGGTATGGAGGCAACAGCAGAGATTGTAGTACGTAAGCGACGCCTGATCGATCTTGCGCTAGATCCTTTTCGTAATCTTGAAGGCTAAGTTATTTAAAGGCCGGAGAAAACCGCCTCGACGTTAATTAATGTATTAAGCGTTAATGCTTAATACATATAGGCAAAACGACTAACAGTCGAGTACAGATTTAAAACAGAAATAAGAGGAGGTATGCAAATGACCGGCATAGTAAAAATTGACGAAGAAGTCATCACAACCGAGACCTTTATCACCTTACTCAAGCTTAATGGACGCTTTGAAACCCTTATGGAGGAAATTCTCAAGGACAAACTGACGGTACATGCGGCAAAAAGTATGGGAATCCAGCTTGGAGATGACGAAATACAAGATCGGGCAAATATCTTTAGGCGTGCACATGGTTTACAGCGAGCCAGTGAAACAAATGAGTATTTTGCTTCGATGGGTATTACTCTTGATGATTTTGAAGTTTTCATTGTTGATGCACTATATCAGGAAAAAATGAATGCAAAAATTATTGAAGGCGGTGCAGTGGCAGATTACTTTCAAGCCAATCTGCCCAAGTTTGAAAGCATGATAGTGAGTCATATTGTGATGGATTCCGAAGGGGCTGCGCGCGAAATACTATCCGTATTAAGAGAAGATGAAGAAAGTTTTGCTGACTTAGCGCGTGAACATTCTGAAGCCGATACTAAGTCAACTGGCGGATATATTGGCAAGGTAATGCGCGGCGCAATGTCTCCAGAAATAGAAGCCAAGGTCTTTAATGCTGAAGAAGGGGATTTGTTAGGCCCCTTTCCAACGGGAGACGGAACGTACTATGAAATTTTCCGAGTCGATAGTAAGCGTCAGGCCCAGCTGGACCAAGAAACTGAAGGTGAAATTTGTCGTCTATTACGCGATGAATGGCTTGCTCGAAAAGCACGTGAACATCGTATAGAGATGCTGTAGTGGTTATGTAAAAGGGGATAGCTGGATTTAACCTAAAAAGGAACGCGCTGTGGACAAAACGACTAAAGAACACGATGCAGCCATTGAGTTTCTCGCTGCGGTAGAAATTTTGTCTGCCTTTGAGCCTGTAGAAATAGCTAGCTTATTGGCTTCAGCTGAAACCAAGTCATATAAATTTGGTGAAACAATTTGTCAGGCAGGCGATCCTGATACCTGTTTATATGTCATTAAATCCGGAGCAGTCAGGGTCTTTAGTGACGAATATGGCAAAGAAGTCAGCATGGGGGTACGTAAAAGCGGAGAAACTTTTGCCGAACTTTCCGTAATGCGCAGTTTTCATTTCGAATACTCCGTACGCTCTTCTGGCAAGACAGAGTTGATATGTATCCCCAGATCTGCTTTTACGCCCTTATTGAAAAAGAATGAAAAAGCGCGCAGCTTTGTCGCGAGTTATGTTGCGATTAGTTCTGCAGGAGGGTTGGTGACACGGTTGTTCAACCTAAAAGGGAAGGTTGATAAAAAAGAAATTGAAGATTTTGTGCGCAGCGTCGGAGCTAAACGCATCAGTGCAGGACAAACTATCCTTACACAAGACTCCGGTGATGATCGTCGATTGTATGTAGTGCGTAAAGGCGAAGTGAAAGTAGTACGCCATGAAGAAGGCGTCGACTACCCGCTTGCAAACTTAAAAAAAGGAGAGGTGTTCGGAGAGCGGGCTTGTTTGTTGCGGCAGGAGCAACAGGCCTCGGTGGTTGCAACGACGGATGTCTCATTATTGGTGATTCCTGAACCTACTTTACATTTCATTTTAGCCAATAACCCAAAATTTAAAGATGTGTTGGAACAGCGAATTTTATTCATTGACCGCGAACTTCAGCGACAGAAAAAGCTAGCTGAACGAAGACGTCGACCAGTATTGTTGGATTTTAAATCAAAGGCGGCGCGGGGAGAGCGTATTGCCAAGCGTTTTCCATTAGTTCAACAAGCGGAAGAAATGGATTGTGGTGCTGCATGCTTAGCAATGATCAGTCGTTTTTATGATATACCTATGACGTTAGGGAAGTTGCGTGAAATGGCAAATGTAACGACTCAAGGCGCCACGCTGGATAGTTTGGCTCGTGTTGGTGAATCATTAGGGTTTTCAACGCGAGGCGTGCAGTGTACTTATGAATCCTTATTAGGTTTTGAATTACCATTTATTGCGCATTGGGAGGGGTACCATTACATTATCGTTTATGGGTTATCTAAAACCCATGTCTGGATAGCTGACCCAGGTCCCGGATTTAAAAAAATCACGGTTGAGGAATTTGAACGAGGTTGGGGCGGGACCTGTCTGTTATTCAATCCTGGTTCAAACATGGTTCAAATTGCGGCGACTCGTTCTCCTTGGGTGCGTTTTATTGGATACCTTAAACCCTATAAACAAATTTTATATCAATTATTTTTAGCCACTTTTGTGATTCAGCTTTTAGGCATAGCACCGCCAATTATCATGCAAAATATACTTGATCGGGTGGTGGTGCATCAAAATGTTTCCTTGCTTAATTTAATGATCATCGGTCTTATCATTACCAATGTGTTCACTCAGTTAACATCTTTGCTGAGGGGGTTTTTGTCAATGTATATGGTGCGTAATATGGATTTTACCATGATGTCTCATTTTTTTAAGCATGCGATGTCTTTGCCGATTTCATTTTTTACTAGCCGTAAGACGGGCGATATTTTTGCGCGCTTTCAGGAAAATCAAACAATTCGTTCCTTTCTTACTGAATCTACTATCACCACGGTATTAAATTTATTGATGGTATTTATCTATTTCACAATTTTGTTTATGTACAACACCACATTGACTCTGCTGTTAATCGCTTTTGTTATCCCAATTATGGTATTAACCGTCGCTGTGACCCCCAAAATAAAAACATTTGCACGAGAAACTTTTGCCGCATCAACAGAAGCTGAAGCGGTATTGATGGAAACGATTGGTGGGGTAGAAACGATCAAAGGTATGGGGATTGAAAGAAGCATGCGGCTCAAATGGGAACGAAAATATGCCGAGTCATTAAGCGTACAATTTAAAGCACAAAAGTTTGGCATATTTGTGGGTTTAGTGAGTCAGATCCTGAACGCTACCACAACGATCGTTATTTTATGGGTAGGTGCCAATATGGTATTGGCTCAGGAGCTTTCGATAGGCCAATTAATTGCATTTAATGCTTTAATGGGCAGTGTACTTGCTCCGTTAATGGGCTTAGTGGGTTTGTGGAATAAAGTGCATGCTGCGGGCGTGGCAATGGAACGTTTAGGAGACATACTTGATATGGACCCAGAGCAGAAGCCTGAGGACATGGAATCTCGGATTATGCTGCCAGACTTGCAGGGTGATATTAACTTCGAGGATGTGTATTTTCGCTACAGTGAAGGTGGAACACCATACGTGCTTGAGAATATCAGTTTTGAAATAAAGTCTGGAGAGCTTATTGCTATAGTTGGTCAGAGTGGCTCAGGTAAAACAACGTTGGCAAAGATGCTAGTGGGGTTCTACCCTCCGAGCGAAGGAAAAATTATGGTGGATGGCTATGATCTGAGTTTGATTGACAAGGAATATTACCGCGCCCAAATCGGTTATGTGATGCAATCAAACCTTCTATTTTCAGGTACTGTAGCCGAAAATATTGCCGCAGGAGAAACCAACCCTGATCGGCGGAAAATTATCGAAGTTGCCAAAATGGCGGATGCTCATGAGTTCATAAATGCCATGCCTTTGGGTTATGAACAGGTCGTTGGTGAACGTGGTATGGGATTATCTGGTGGTCAGATTCAGCGCGTATGTATTGCTCGATCCTTGTATCATGACCCTCGTTTACTGGTATTTGATGAAGCGACTTCAGCATTGGATACACAATCTGAAGGAAATATTCTTGAAAATATGCAAACTATTATTGAAGGGCGTACTGCGGTCGTCATCGCACACCGATTAAGTACGATTATGCGCGCCGATAGGATTTTGGTTCTTTATCAGGGGGCTATTGTAGAGCAGGGGGGGCATGAAGAGTTACTGGCACGAAAGGGCATGTATTTTCAACTGGTACAAAAACAAATCTCAGGTGAATAATGAAACTTTATAATCCGAGAAAAGGCTCCGCTACAATTTCCTATGCAGGGGTTTTGGAAAAATTGGAAATTTTTCGTTCTACGCTTCAATGGGCGAATAAACTAGAGCGACCAGCGATTCAAAAACTACTGCATCAATGTAATCATTTACGAGATGAAATTTTGCAACTTTCACATCGTGAGCGTTTTGTTGAAGCATCTACAATTCATGCAAAAAACAAAAATGCATCCGACGCCGAGCGCCGTCAGGCTTTAGTCGAACGTAGTTTTGTGTTTGAAGGCGTGTTTGGAGAAAATCCGAAATTACTGGAAGCACTGGAGGTGGCGGAAAAAGCCGCTCCTACCGATTTGCCGGTTCTGATCGATGGTGAAAGTGGTACTGGTAAAGAATTAATGGCCAAGGTAGTGCATGCCAATGGCAATCGAGCTGACGAGGCATATATCTCGGTTAACTGTGGTGCCATTCCAGAAAGTTTATTGGAATCAGAACTATTTGGTCATAATAAAGGTGCTTTCACGGGTGCAACACATGATCGCAAAGGAAAGTTTGAAAGCGCTAATGGCGGGACTATTTTTCTCGATGAAATTGGTGAGCTGCCCTTAACGAGCCAAGTAAAATTATTACGCGTGCTACAGTCACACGAAATACAGCGAGTAGGGTCTGATCAGATCAAGCAAGTCGATGCACGGGTTGTCGCGGCTACGAATAAAGATCTACGCCAACTCTGTCAGGAAGGGACGTTTAGAGAGGACCTATTGTATCGATTGAATGTTATTCATGTGACGTTGCCACCTTTAAGAGAGCGCCAGGATGAAATTCCGTTGTTATATCAATATTTTTGTGATGAAGCCGCCGAACGTATGCATCGCCAACCGATTAAGATGACTAAACGGTTAAATGATTTTTTACTTACTTATCAGTATCCTGGCAACATTCGTGAGTTAAGTAATATTATCTATCGTTTAACCTGTCTCTCAACGGGTATTGCTGATTTAGAACACTTGCCCGAAGCGATTCGTCCTGATAAAAAAGGAGTCAACAAAGATAAATACACAGATTCGAACAAAATAACTTTCGAGGTAGGCTCACTCACTGATTATAAAAAAACAGCCAGTGACAGAGCTGAAAAACAATTTCTACAAGAAGGTTTACGGGAAGTGAGTGGTAAAGTCGCTGAACTTGCTCGGCGGTTGGATATGAATCGATCACACCTACAAACCGTACTTAAAAAACATGGTATACAGTCCAAAACCTTTCGCCCTAAAGCGAAAGAGTCCAAAGTATAACGGTCTTTGTTATAATTTCTGTCCTGAAAAGCTTTATGCCCTCCAATTAGGCTAAGCTGCTATTGCTGCCATCCAAACCTTGATTAGAGGCAATATTGATCGCAGCACCATCACCCGCAGATACATTGATCAGGCTTAACTGTAGCTGGTTATTGGTTTGCTGAATTAATTTATCAATATTATTGGTGATGTTGAAGTTGTTAATTTCCACTGAGCCAATGTTAAGGTTTACCAGACCCTGAGAGGACCTAGTTGCAGAGCGAAATAAAAAAGCATTAGAGACTCCTCCACCTACCACAGCACTTCGGGCTTTTTGGTCCATATCGAAAAGTTCGGGCAAATTCTTGATTACAATTTTACCAGTCATATGATCACTCTACTTTAATTAAATAAAAGTTTGTCTGCTTGCTAAACAGATCTATTAATATAACCTAATGCAGGTCTTATGCCAGTTAGTGATGGGGATGAGGGAGGTTGGCTAACTTACTGATAAATAAGTGAATATCATATTAGTATGAAGTGGTTAACTACATCTTACTTCAAATTAACGCTTATGTAATGACCAAGAAGTCTGCCGTTAACCAACACTCATATTTATATTGTTTGTTTTGAAGTAACTTCAGGTCGCCTGCAGTTTAATATTATTCATGCATTTTGGTAGATTGAGCTCATCGCTAGTTCTTTATACGTTAACGGTTGTCCATAGTAAAAACCCTGTATAAGGTCGAACCCCAAGTCTTTGATTATTTGCGCTTCTTCTTTTCGACTTACACCCTCAGCAAGTGCTTTAACGCCCATATGATGTACCATTGCGACTAGTATTTTAAGCATTTTTAACCGTTTTGGAGACGCCAAATCGATATCTTGAATGAGTTGTATATCAAATTTTACAATATCAGGGGGCGCATCAGATAACTCAACTAATCGTGCTTGTCCGGCACCAAAATCGTCGTAAGCGATGCCTATATGTAATTGCTCTAACTCTTTCGAAAGCTTATTCATTGAGTTTAGGTTGGATACGGCTTGTTCATGAATCTCAAGAATCACTCTAAAGGGAAGGTGTGCTTGCTTGATGTTTTTCAAACTTGATAGCAAACGCTCAGTGTTTTCCAGCTCAGTTGGGTGCATATTTACCAGGATAAATTTGTCCGTGTTGCTGTCGGCCGCTTGTTGGAGACCAACGGAACGGAATAACTCACTTAATTCGGTCTCTAGACCAATGCTCTCGGCAATTCGAAATAGCTCGCCCGGTGTTCTGGGTAAAGTAGAGTGATTGCCATGGGCAAGAATTTCATAACCAACTATTTGATCCGTCTTATTAACGACGGCCTGAAAAACAATATCCACCTTGGAATTTGTAATCATATCGGTTAAGTCATTTGCCCCTAGCGGGATTCTATTTGAACACTCAGAGAGTGTTATGTGTGTCGCTGACCCATCTTCAATAAAGTCTTCACCCCGGTCTATTAACCGAGACTCAATGTGTGCGAAATGAATAACATCATTAATTGTAATGGGACTGATGTCATGGATTTTGTGGTGATTGATGAAAGTGCCATTAGTAGAGCTCAGGTCCCTGATATACAGTTGAGTGCTGTCTTCAAAGATTTCGGCGTGGTGTTGGGATACATCATTTTGGTTGATGGTTAAGCCAATATGGTTATCGCGACCAATGAAAAAGGGAAACTCCTCAACAGAGACTCTTTGTAAGGACTTGTCGTTATCGAAATAACCTTCTAAATACCAGCGCGACATAACTCATACCTCTACCAGTAATAAGTGGAAGTGCGAACCTCTATATTATAAAACGGCTACAGCTGAATATATAGTCATACATAAGTACTAAGGTTTTTGTAAGTATTCCCTTTAGTTTGCTTATATATATATATGTTGTTTTCTAACAAACCAAGCTAAAGGTTGTGTTGGTTTTATTCAGGCTTATAAAGGTTTTAACAACGTGGTAATTCTGTTTCGAATTTTACAGATAATATTTAAAATACTTGAAAATCAAGTGGTTAAATTGATTTTGTGTTGTTTTTGATAAGTTGGCACAAGGGCTGCAATAACTTAGATATGAACTGGCAGCAGTATCATAAGATTTAAACCCAACAAGTAATGAATGTATTTATAAACCAGAGGCACTAATTATGTTGAAAGTAACAGACTTAACAGTAAATAAAGAACTAGATAGTAAAGCTATGACAAGTGTACGAGGTGGTTTTGATCCCTTCGCGATCCTAATTGACGGCTCTACCTCATTAAACAATAAAGTAGCTGATGTTGATCAAGTGTTTGCGTTTGGCTTTGCACAAAATAATGCGGCTGCCGTAACGAACAACCAGGCAATTAACGGTGGTAATGGCATAACGTATGCGCCGGTAACTCAAAACCTAGATCAGTATAGTGATATGAATGTCAGCGGTATCGGCAATGTATCAGTAAGTTAATTCTTATTTAAACATTACTTTATAAAATTTTTGAGGATCAAATTATGTTGAAAATTACAGACTTAGCAGAAAACAATGAATTAGACAGCAAAACGATGGCCGGTGTACGAGGTGGTTTTGATCCCTTCGCGATTCTGATTGACGGATCTACATCATCGAGCAATAAAGTGGCGGATGTAGATCAGGTATTTCAGTTAGCACTTTCCCAAACCAATGCGGGAGAAGTCACCAATAATCAAGCAATAAACGGTGGTAACGGAATCGTGTATGCGCCCGTTGATCAGAGCTTGAGTCAGTCGAACTGGATGAATGTATCTGGTATTGGAAACGTATCAGTAAGCTAATTATTAGTTAAATACTACTTTATAAAACTTTAGGATATATATTATGTTGAAAATTTCAGACTTAGCAGAAAACAAAGAACTAGACAGCAAAACGATGACTAGTGTACGAGGGGGCTTTAACCCATTTGCCCATTTAGGATTGACCAGTATGCTGCATAGCATTCCAGGATATTCATTGCCAGACGATGCCACTGCACCAGTAGAAGAAATAGGTATGTATTCGCCGGGTGAAACAATTTATGTTGAAGATGTTAATCATACGGAAATCACTGAATCTTACCCCGCTTGATATTTTCCAAATAAACCAGGCTTGTTACCATAATTGGTACCCACCCGCAGATAATGCGGGTTTTTTTTGCCTGATATTTTTTACTCATCATAAGAAAGCTAAGTTAATATTTATTTCAGTTGATGATTAAACTAATTACGCAATGATGAATTAAAGCTTATAACTCTAACGAAAGCCCAACAAACTAACTTAATAATATTGGTTCAAATTACAGTATTATTTTGTTGTTATTAAACAAACTTAAAACGAAATTATGTTTGTTTAATTCAGGCTTATATGGAGGTGGCTGTGTGCTAGGTTTATTTAAGTTTTACTGTTCTATGCTATATAAATCAGTGTGTTATGTGTTTGTTTTGTTGTTTTTTTAACGTTGGCACAAGGTCTGCAATAACTAAGATATGAACTGGCAGCAGTATCATAAACTTTAAACCTAACAAGTAATCAAATTATTAATAATACCCGAGGCAATAATTATGTTGAAAGTAACAGACCTAGCAATAAACAAAGAACTAGACAGCAAAACAATGACAAGTGTGCGAGGTGGTTTCGATCCCTTCGCTATCCTAATTGACGGTTCTACCTCATTAAACAATAAAGTTGCGGATGTAGATCAGGTATTTCAGTTAGCACTTTCCCAGACAAATGCGGGTGAAGTTACCAACAACCAAGCAATAAACGGTGGTAACGGAATCGTGTATGTGCCAGTTGACCAAAACTTGAGTCAGTCGAACTGGATGGACGTATCCGGTATTGGAAACGTATCAGTAAGCTAATTATTAATTAAGCATATACATTATAAAATTTTAGGATCAAATTATGTTGAAAATTACAGACTTAGTAGAAAACAAAGAACTAGACAGCAAAACGATGGCCCGTGTACGAGGAGGCTTTAACCCATTTGCTATTTTGGATACCTCCACGAACCTGACATCCAAAGTCGCAGATGTAAACCAATTGTTTGCCTTTGATCTAGCCCAAAATAATGCGGGTGCAGTGACGAATAATCAGGCAATAAACGGCGGAAATGGCATCACTTATGCACCAGTTAATCAAACGCTTACCCAAGACAGTGCGATGTCAGTGTATGACATTGGTAACATCAATGTGTCGTAATTGTTAACTGAAACTATCCTTTAAACCCGCAAATTATTGTGGGTTTTTTTTTGCTTGGCATTCAGAAAGACACGATTCCTATTTTAGTTAAGTTAATGATTAAACTCACTACTCAATAAGTACTTACGCCTTATTGGTAACTCTTGAAAACAGACAAGCGAAGGTATAAACAGCCGTTCAAATTAATATTCACAGCTGTTGTATTTTAACAAACTAAGTTAGAAATTATGTTGGTTTAATTAAGTCTAACAAAGGTCTCAATCATGTAGTGATGATGTTGTTGTCGTGTGTTTGTGGATTTAAAATCCTGTTAAAACAGTGGGTTATGATTTTGTGTGGTTGTTTTTGATAACTTGGCACAAGGCCTGCAATAACTAAGATATGAACTGGCAGCAGTATCATAAACTTTAAACCTAACAAGTAATCAAATTATTAATAATACCCGAGGCAATAATTATGTTGAAAGTAACAGACCTAACAGTAAATAAAGAGCTAGACAGTAAAACCATGACAAGCGTACGAGGTGGTTTCGACCCCTTCGCGATCCTAATTGACGGTTCTACCTCATTAAACAATAAAGTTGCTGATGTTGACCAAGCGTTTGCGTTTGGATTTGCACAAAATAATGCGGCTGCAGTCACGAATAACCAGGCAATTAACGGTGGAAATGGTTTAGCGTATGCGCCGGTAACTCAAAACCTAGATCAGTATAGTGACATGAATGTCAGCGGCATCGGCAACGTATCAGTAAGTTAATTTTTCTAAACACTACTTTATAAAATATTTGAGGATCAAATTATGTTGAAAATTACAGACTTAGCAGAAAACAAAGAGCTAGATAGCAAAACGATGGCCGGTGTACGAGGTGGTTTCGATCCCTTCGCAATTCTGATTGATGGTTCTACGTCATTAAATAACAAAGTGGCAGATGTAGATCAGGTATTTCAGTTAGCACTTTCCCAGACAAATGCGGGTGAAGTTACCAACAACCAAGCAATAAACGGTGGTAACGGAATCGTGTATGCACCAGTTGACCAGAACTTGAGCCAGTCAAACTGGATGGACATATCTGGTATTGGAAACGTATCAGTAAGCTAATTATTAGTTAAGCAATATTATATAAAATTTTTGAGGATCAAATTATGTTGAAAATTACAGACTTAGCAGAAAACAAAGAACTAGACCGTAAAACAATGTCAGGCGTACGAGGTGGTTTCGATCCTTTCGCGATCCTAATTGACGGTTCTACATCATTAACCAATAAAGTAGCGGATGTTGATCAAGTGTTTGCATTTGGTTTAGCGCAAAATAATGCGGCAGCAGTCACTAATAATCAGGCAATAAACGGTGGTAACGGCATCACTTATGCCCCTGTAAACCAAACTCTAACTCAAGCAAGCGCTATGTCTGTGTATGACATTGGTAATGTCAGTGTATCGTAACCGTTAACTGACTTTTATGACCCGCTTTACCCGCAAAATATTGCGGGTTTTTTTTGCCTGACATTCAGGAAGGCACGATTCAAATTTTAGTTCAGTTAATGATTAATCCCACCATTAAATTATGACTTATGACAAATAACGATCTATCGAAAAAAACAAGTAAACGAATGCAAAATTAGCGGTTTAAATTAACACTTTCTCCTGTTGTGTTTTAACAAACAAAGTTAAATATTATGTTGGACTTAATCAGACTGATAAGGGTTTTAATAGCGTGGTTATTATATTGTGGTTTTATATTTATGAATTAAAAGTCTTTGTATATCAGTTTGTTAGGTTTTTATAGTGTTGTTTTTTGTAAGTTGGCACAAGGCCTGCAATAACTAAGATATGAACTGGCAGCAGTATCATAAACTTTAAATACAGAAAGAATATATTAATAAACCCGAGGCAATAATTATGTTGAAAGTAACAGACCTAGCAATAAATAAAGAACTAGACAGCAAAACAATGACAAGTGTTCGAGGTGGTTTTGATCCCTTCGCGATCCTCATTGACGGCTCTACATCATTAAACAATAAAGTAGCGGATGTTGATCAAGTGTTTGCGTTTGGTTTTGAACAAAATAATGCAGCTGCCGTAACGAACAACCAGGCAATTAATGGTGGAAATGGCTTAGCGTATGCGCCGGTAACTCAAAACCTAGATCAGTATAGTGATATGAATGTCAGCGGCATAGGCAACGTATCAGTAAGTTAATTTTTCTAAATATTACTTTATAAATTTTTTGAGGATCAAATTATGTTGAACATTAAAGACTTAGCAGAAAACAAAGAACTAGATAGCAAAACGATGGCCGGTGTACGAGGTGGTTTCGATCCTTTCGCAATTCTGATTGACGGGTCAACATCATCAATTAATAAAGTGGCAGATGTAGATCAGGTATTTCAGTTAGCTCTTTCTCAGACTAATGCGGGTGAAGTTACCAACAACCAAGCAATAAATGGTGGTAACGGAATCGTATATGCGCCAGTTGACCAGAACTTGAGTCAGTCGAACTGGATGAACGTATCTGGTATTGGAAACGTATCAGTAAGCTAATTATTAGTTAAACAATATTATATAAAATATTTGAGGATCAAATTATGTTGAAAATTACAGACTTAGCAGAAAACAAAGAACTAGACCGTAAAACAATGTCAGGTGTACGAGGTGGATTCGATCCTTTCGCGATCCTAATTGACGGTTCTACATCATTAACCAATAAAGTAGCGGATGTTGATCAAGCATTTGCGTTTGGATTGGCCCAAAATAATGCGGGTGCAGTGACGAATAACCAGGCAATAAACGGCGGAAATGGCATCACTTATGCACCAGTTAATCAAACGCTTACTCAAGACAGCGCGATGTCAGTATATGATATTGGTAATGTCTATGTATCGTAATTGTTAACTAAAACAATCTTTTAAACCCGCACATTATTGCGGGTTTTTTTTGCCTGATATTCAGAAAGACACGATTTATATTTTAGTGCAGTTAATAATTAAACTCACTGCTCACTGCTCACTGCTCACTGCTCACTGCTCACTGCTCACTGCTCACTGCTCACTGCTCACTGCTCACTGCTCACTGCTCACTGCTCACTGCTCACTGCTCACTGCGAGCGTACGACTTATAACTGCCTATCAATAAAACAAACAAACTCTGTTACAGCGTCAAATATGTACAATATTTACCGTTGTTTTTTAACCAACATAGTTAGAAATTTAGTTGGTTTTATTCAGGTTATTAAGGGGTTCAATCGTGTAGTGAATCTGTCGTTTATTTCGCAAGTAATAATTAAAGTCTATATAAAACAGTTGGTTGAAAAGAATTGGTCTTGTTTTTGGTAAGTTGGCACAAGGACTGCAATAACTAAGATATGAACTGGCAGCAGTATCATAAACTTTAAACCTAACAAGTAATTAAATTATTAATAATACCCGAGGCAATAATTATGTTGAAAGTAACAGACCTAGCAATAAATAAAGAACTAGACAGCAAAACAATGACAAGTGTTCGAGGTGGTTTTGATCCCTTCGCGATCCTTATTGATGGTTCTACCTCCTTAACCAATAAAGTAGCAGATGTTGATCAAGTGTTTGCGTTTGGTTTTGAACAAAATAATGCGGCTGCCGTAACGAACAACCAGGCAATTAACGGTGGCAATGGCTTAGCGTATGCGCCGGTAACTCAAAATCTAGATCAGTATAGTGATATGAATGTCAGCGGCATCGGCAACGTATCAGTAAGTTAATTTTTCTAAATATTACTTTATAAATTTTTTGAGGATCAAATTATGTTGAACATTAAAGACTTAGCAGAAAACAAAGAACTAGATAGCAAAACGATGGCCGGTGTACGAGGTGGTTTCGATCCTTTCGCAATTCTGATTGACGGGTCAACATCATCAATTAATAAAGTGGCAGATGTAGATCAGGTATTTCAGTTAGCTCTTTCTCAGACTAATGCGGGTGAAGTTACCAACAACCAAGCAATAAATGGTGGTAACGGAATCGTATATGCGCCAGTTGACCAGAACTTGAGTCAGTCGAACTGGATGAACGTATCTGGTATTGGAAACGTATCAGTAAGCTAATTATTAGTTAAACAATATTATATAAAATATTTGAGGATCAAATTATGTTGAAAATTACAGACTTAGCAGAAAACAAAGAACTAGACCGTAAAACAATGTCAGGTGTACGAGGTGGATTCGATCCTTTCGCGATCCTAATTGACGGTTCTACATCATTAACCAATAAAGTAGCGGATGTTGATCAAGCATTTGCGTTTGGATTGGCCCAAAATAATGCGGGTGCAGTGACGAATAACCAGGCAATAAACGGCGGAAATGGCATCACTTATGCACCAGTTAATCAAACGCTTACTCAAGACAGCGCGATGTCAGTATATGATATTGGTAATGTCTATGTATCGTAATTGTTAACTAAAACAATCTTTTAAACCCGCACATTATTGCGGGTTTTTTTTGCCTGACATTCAGAAAGACACGATTTATATCTTAGTGCAGTTACTGAATAAACTCACTGCTCACTGCTAGCGTACAACTTATAACTACCTACCAATAAAACAAACGAACAAACTCTGTAACAGCGTCAAATATGTACAATATTCACCGTTGTTTTTTAACCAACATAGTTAGAAATTTAGTTGGTTTTATTCACGCTATTAAGGGGGGCAATCGTGTAGTGAATCTGCCATTTATTTCAAAAGTAATAATTAAAGTTTATATAAATCAGTTGGTTGAAAAGATTTGGTCTTGTTTTTGGTAAGTTGGCACAAGGACTGCAATAACTAAGATATGAACTGGCAGCAGTATCATAAACTTTAAACCTAACAAGTAATCAAATTATTAATAATACTCGAGGCAATAATTATGTTGAAAGTAACAGACCTAGCAATAAATAAAGAACTAGACAGCAAAACAATGACAAGTGTACGAGGTGGTTTTGATCCCTTCGCAATTCTGATTGATGGTTCTACTTCATTAAATAACAAAGTGGCGGATGTAGACCAGGTATTTCAGTTAGCACTTTCCCAGACCAATGCAGGAGAAGTTACCAACAACCAAGCAATAAATGGTGGTAACGGAATCGTGTATGCGCCAGTTGATCAGAACTTGAGTCAGTCGAACTGGATGGACGTATCTGGTATTGGAAACGTATCAGTAAGCTAATTATTAGTTAAACAATATTTTATATAATCTTTGAGGATCAAATTATGTTGAAAATTACAGACTTAGCAGAAAACAAAGAACTAGACCGTAAAACAATGTCAGGCGTACGAGGTGGTTTCGATCCCTTCGCGATCCTAATTGATGGCTCTACATCATTAAACAATAAAGTAGCGGATGTTGATCAAGTGTTCGCGTTTGGCTTTGCACAAAATAATGCGGCTGCCGTAACGAATAACCAGGCAATTAACGGTGGTAATGGCATAACGTATGCGCCGGTAACACAAAACCTAGATCAGTATAGTGATATGAATGTCAGCGGTATAGGCAATGTATCAGTAAGCTAATTATTAGTTAAAACTCTCTTTATAAAACCTTTGAGGATAAAATTATGTTGAACATTACAGACTTAATCTTAAGCAAAGATTTAGATAGCAGCACGATGAGCAACGTAAATGGCGGTACGAATCAATTACCGCAATCGTTAGCCATTTTATTAGATGGATCTACTTCATTGACAAATAAAGTGGCTGATATTAATCAGGGGTTTGGTTTAGGACTTGAGCAAAATAATGCTGGAGCTGTAACGAATAACCAAATCATCAATGGTGGTAATGGTATCGTGTATGCACCAGTTGACCAGAACTTGAGTCAGTCAAATTGGATGAATGTGTTAGGAGTTGGAAATGCGACAGTAAGTTAAGTGTGACTAACTAAAATATGGGGCGTCGGCCCCGTTTTTATGAATGATAAACGCATTAGAGACTTACAGCTAATAGCTTAATTACTAATTTAAAGTCTATATAAACAAAAATGATTAGAAATGAATTTAATCAATCTTAAGAGTCTATCTGAGCTATTGTAGCATTGGCATTAGTAGGTTATGTTTCTTAAAGCACCCATCATTGTGTTTGTGTTTATATGGCTAGCCAAGAGGGCTTATCATGAAAATAAAACCAGACCTAATCAATCGAATGTTTTTGTATAAATACCTGTCTTTTCTATCGATTTGTAGAAATAAGACCTTGCGTGGGTTAAATCAATTTGATGGTTGGTGTGGCATATCTTCACGTGTTCGGCGGGGAGCTCATTACACCAGATTGTTTACAATTGTTGGGCTGGTTGTTGCAACGCTTTTAGCAAGTTGTGAGTCAAACGTAAAGGGAGGGTTGGCAGATGTGCCTGAGGGTCAGGATTCCAGTGAATTTCTGGTCGTTGATTGCTTGCTACCAGGGCAAGTTAGAAAACTCGGCAGTAATTTAACCTATTTAACGCAGCGAAGGCCAATTAAATCAACAACTGGTGACTGTGAAATTCGTGGGGGTGAATATGTAGCTTATGACCGAGCGGACTACAGTACTGCGCTTAAAATATGGCTTCCTATGGCGGAAGTTGGTGATGCTGAAGCGCAGAATTATGTGGGTGAAATTTTTGAGAAAGGACTAGGTTTGCCGTCGGACTTTAAAGTGGCTGCTTATTGGTATCAGCAGGCTGCAAAACAAGGGCTATCTCGGGCAAAGATTAATTTAGGTCATCTTTATGAAAAAGGCCTCGGTGTACAAAAGGATCTTCAACGTGCGCTAAATTACTATCGCCAGGCATCAGGCATCAATAACGATGCGTTGATGTTTGCTTCTACCTTGAATGCTAGTTATGTCCCGCGTGAAAGCTATGAAAATTTAGAAATTGAATTGGTACAACAACAAGGACAGCGCTCTCAGCTAGAACAGAAATTAGCTGATGTCAGTAGTACGCTTAATCAACGTTCAGAAGCACTATCGAAAACAGAAAAAGACTTGGACAGTACTCAACAAGCCTTGTCAGAACTTACGCTTTTTTCTACAACGCTTTCTGCAGCATTAGACTCCAGTGAAGTACAGCCCGAGTCGGCTTTAATAGCCGATATCAAGCAATTAAAGGTAGAGCGTGAAGCGCTAGAACAGCAGTTAAAGCAATCCGGTATACAGAATAAACAGCTTGTAAATAGTCAACATACCTTATCAAAAGAATTGGCGAATAACGAAAAGCATCGCCTGAATTATCAGTTAATAATTTCTGATGTAAATAAGGCGTTGATGACTTCTAAGCAACAACTTTCCGAGTCGAAAAAAAATCTTGTGGTGCTTAATCAGCGTTTATTGGATGAACAAGGAGAGAGTGATGAGGTCACTCCCGTCATCATCGCTTTGCAAGATGATCTAGCAGTTAAAAACCGTGCCTTAATTGACCAGCAAGAAAAAGTAGCTGCACTTGAAAAGAGTAAAAAATCACAATTAAAGTCTTTGGAAGCATCCCTCAAAGATTTATCTGACAAACAAACAGTTCTGATTAATGAGAACAAAAACTATCAGGAACAACTTGCATCACTCAAAACGACATTATCTGATCGAGAGCTTCAATTATCACAAACTAATTCCCGTTTAGCGTTGGCTCAAAATACTGTTAGTAAAGTGAAGGTTGGACAACACGTGTCTGAGAAAGAAAAAAGCTTGGTGGGTAAAATTAACATGCTCGAAAACGACCGACAAAACTTAGAAGTCAGTTTGAATAACATTGGCCTAAAAAATAGGCAGTTAGATCAGAATCAACAGTCTTTACAATCGAGTTTGTTTGAAGCTGAAACGGCTAAGGCCGACTACCGTAATCAGTTAAAGGAAATACAACAGCAATTACTGATGGCAAAAAAATCAATACAGACATCTGAGAAAGCCCATGGCGATGTAGAGCTAAAGCTACAGCATGCTCAGGCGAGTAGTTCTGAATTGACACCGGTTATTCTGTCATTGCAGGATGATCTTGCCACGAAAACTCGTGAACTAATTGATGCACGTCAACGTTATCAAGGACTTGAAGTAGGTGCTAATCAACATCAAAAACAACTTAATGAGGCATTGTCCGGTTTAGAGCGTGAGCAACAAACATTGAGTACCGAGAATAATGAGTTGAAGCAGGAATTGTCTACGTTGAATAAGTCTTTAGCAGAGATTAGGTTAAATCGTAAGAATACCGAGCAACAACTTTTGTTGAGTAAAGCTGAGTTAAGCCTAGAGAGGAATCAACAAAAACAACGTTTAGCTAAACTTAGTGATCAACATGCATTAGATCTAAAGCGCGAACAGAAGAAGCTAGGACAAGTCACGGAACGTTTTCAACATCAGTTGGCTTTGGTAGATTCTCAACGTCGACAAATTGAGGATTTACAAGGTGAAGCTATTCGTTTCCAGAATGAGTTAACCTTTACATCACCACCTGCAGCACTTCCTCCTGTATCGGAATTGCTGGCTGTTAATGATTTTCCCGGCATTGAAATTATTGAACCACCTGTAGTGCTTACGCGTAGCTTACCTTCGGTGCGTTTACGCACACTAGAAGGTGAACGACAAATTATTGGTAAAGTTATGGCGCCTGCAGGTTTGATGTCTCTGAGTGTGAATGGTAAATCGCATGATCTGGGGCTCAATAATTTATTCCGTTCTTCCGTACCCTTGCAGGGGGATCCTACGCCTGTAGAAGTGGTGGTGGTTGATAATAAAGGGCGACGAGCTGCTGTTTCATTTTCTTTTATTACCTATGGAAAGGGAGAAGGGGAGGCGAAAAATATTTCTGCGACTTTCGAACAAAGTATGGAAGCTAAAGAAGTTGTAACGGGTCAATACTATGCATTAATCATCGGAAACAATAATTATAAGCATTATTCTACTTTGAGCACCGCAATCAATGACGCCAAAATGACAGAACAGTTACTCAGTGTCCGCTATAATTTTAATACCCGTTTGTTATTGAATGCCGATCGGTATTCGATCTTGTCGGCATTAAATGATATGCGTCAGAATTTACAGAAAGAAGATAACTTACTCATTTATTACGCTGGCCACGGCAGGTTAGATGAAGCTAATAATAGAGGGTATTGGTTACCAGTCGATGCGGAACTGGATAATAGCTCAAACTGGATTTCGAATACCGCTATTACTGATATCCTAAATGTCACTAAGGCTAAACATGTATTAGTCGTTGCTGATTCATGTTATGCCGGAACGCTGAGTCAAACTCCTCTGGCGAGGGTTGAAATGGATATCCCTACCGACTTGCGTGACGAATGGGTTGAGGTCATGCTTGAAGCACGTGCTCGTATTACTTTGACTTCAGGTGGCTTAGAGCCTGTGCTAGACGGAGGTGGCGGAAATCATTCAGTCTTCGCAAAAGCATTTCTAGACACATTACGTGAGAATAACGGTCTGTTGGAAGGTTACTCTCTATATTCGAAAGTCTTGTCTCGGATTGCACAAAACCCAAGTGAAATTAGTCAAGCGCCGCAATATGCACCCATTCACTTGGCTGGTCATGAAGCGGGAGAATTCTTTTTTAATCCAATTTAATCGTTTTCAAGCGGTTTAGCATCCATATTACTTACACGTTGTGTTTATTTGAGACCGTACTATCTTTAGAAATAGTGTCGCGCTATTTGTTTGGCATTTAGGTGTCCAGACAATATGAGAAACAGGTTAACCTGCGCATACTATTTATTCGGCTAAAGTGCTAAGTGAAATATGATTGATAATTCTCCGAGCAAAATGCTAAGTGATCCAGAGCAGCTTGGCAAGTACCTGATACAAGGGGTGCTTGGCGAAGGCGGTATGGGTGTGGTCTATAAAGGGTATGACCCACAACTAGCCCGTGAAGTAGCAATTAAAACCATTCGTCGTAGCTTGTTAGCGGGGAAAGCAGGAAAGGAGTTGAGAGATCGGTTTAATCGAGAGGCGAAAGCAGAAGGTAGTTTAGTTCATCCTAATATTGTCGCAGTTTACGAATACCAGAGTAATGAAGAAGGTACCCCTTTTTTTGTGATGGAATATGTCGAAGGAAAATGCCTTAAAGATTATTTGTCGCGAGGAATGCACTTTAATCTTGATATGTCGCTGCATATCATTAACCAAATACTATGTGCGCTGGCTTATTCACATAAACGGGGGGTCGTACATCGAGATATTAAACCAGCGAATATTCTCTGGTTAGAAGATGACACCATCAAAATTGCAGATTTTGGTATTGCAAAAATAGAAGCATCGGAAATTACCCAGACGGGTCAAATCCTAGGTACTCCGCAATATGCATCTCCCGAGCAAGCCTTAGGATTAAAAACTGATGCTCGTTCCGACATTTATAGTACTGGTGTGCTTTTTTATGAGTTAGTGTCAGGCCTTAAACCGTTTGCTGGAAACCCGCTCGCAGAGGTCGCGAAACTGGATGATAGCCATTTTGACAAACTAGAAATTAGTGAGCCGGAACTACTGCAGTTGTTTAAAGGCATCATAAGAAAGTCGCTGGAAAAAGATCCGGATAAACGTTTCCAAAGCGCGGATGAATTTGTTAAAGCATTAGAGCATTTGAAGGTGAAGGCCGAAGCAATAAAACCAATGCATGGTTTGTTATCATCAGAAGGCTTGTTGAAACGGTTACTAACAAATAAATGGCTTTTGATGACAACAAGCAGCTTCATAGGAGGGGGAATACTGCTCGTTACATATTTTATTTCAGAACCACAAAATGAACCTGTTATTGAGACAGTTTTCGTAGAATCGGTTTTAAATGGTCTACCTTCAACCAATAAAATAAAGCCATTACTAAAAGAAAATAACAACTCTTCAGAGCAGCGAATGAAAGTCAGTCGATTATTAAGAACGGCGAATTTACATTTTAAGGTTGGGCGACTCATTGCTCCAGAAGGTAGTAATGCCTTTCATGCTTATCAATTAGTGCTTGAACTGGATCCCACCAACGAGACTGCCCAATCTGCTATCGAATCAATTCAGGATAAAATTCTTACTCATACCAAGCAATTGGTAGATCGGGGAGAAATTGAACGCGCCAAATCTCAGCTGATGCTTGCCAAGAGTCTGTTTCCTAATAACCACTTGTTACAATCCTTAAGTGAAAATATTAAGTAAGCAGGAAAGTGGTTGAAGAAATGGCAACCTTTAACTGACTTATGAGGGGGGGGGGCTGATAGATCCTAGATTGATTGAAAGTGTTCTTGTCTAGAGTGATGAACATTTGTTCTTTCATAATATCTTAATCATCACTGAATTCCAGTAATCTAGATTAAGCTTGCTTCGAAGATCCAGTGATATCAAACCTTGGTGTGGCATATATAGGTAAGAAAAATTGGGTTTAAACGAGCTAGAGGGGGGTCATGTGTTCAACTTTCCAAAATTAGAGAATACGTAACCAAGCTTAGTGAACATCAGAAATAACACTTGCATTGAATCAGTTAGGTTAAGGTGACTCAAAAAAATGCTGCAGCACTAGAAAAGCTGGCAGCATCAACTCAACAAAGTACGGCGCAATCAAAATCAATCAGCAAGTAAGTTTTTTAAATTGAGCTAATGAAAGCTATCAATGATAGTAGATGCCAATACGTGTTTAGTTTTGTCATTGCCTGTTGTGTAAGTGGTTGAATGTTCTTATGTGTATGTTTATAGAAGAAAGATAGCTAGGGAGGGGGAGGAAGTTTAAGGTTGGTTTAAAAAATTAAAGATTAAATGAATAAACTGTTGACCTAAAGTCGGGGCTCTATATAATGCGCTCCTCTTCAAACAGACCTGCTGAA
>Ga0209184_1000315_pt1 | contig 58215 bp, 43 predicted proteins | sample EN8Hudsemesocosm_2_FD_184627 | JGI IMG/M metagenome (GOLD analysis project Ga0209184, IMG submission 184627) | Methane-oxidizing microbial communities from mesocosms in the Hudson Canyon - EN8C Hudson Canyon (SPAdes) (version 2) | ecosystem: Environmental > Aquatic > Marine > Cold seeps | place... | reverse complement strand
CTTTGTTAGCCCGATTAACTGAGCTGGAATATCAACAGCCAACGCCTATTCAAGCGCAAGCTATTCCAAGTGTATTAGCAGGACGTGACTTAATTGCAGGTGCAAACACCGGTTCAGGTAAAACAGCTACCTTTGCACTGCCTCTGTTACAGCACACTTTTCAACACCAACATGCTGAAAAATCATTAAGCAGTAAAAGTAGTAAGGGTAATTATGTTACTGGGCTGATTTTAGTACCTACTCGTGAACTCGCGAAGCAAGTTGCTGACAGTATTAAGTCTTATGCGGCTCACTTTAATGGCGCGATTAAAACAGTTGCTGTTTTTGGCGGCGTATCAGTTAATACACAGATGCTCGCATTACGCGGTGGCACTGATATTTTAGTTGCAACGCCAGGTAGATTGATTGACTTGATTTCAAGTAATGCTATTAAACTCGACTTAGTTAAAACTCTTGTACTTGATGAAGCAGATCGCATGCTAAGTCTAGGTTTTACTGAAGAGCTAACTGCATTGTTAGCATTGTTGCCAAAGAAAAAACAAATTTTATTGTTTTCAGCAACATTCCCAGATCAAGTCAAAGCATTAACGCAAGAGCTACTTAACAACCCTATTGAAATACAAGTACAAAGTCACGATGCTAGTACTTTAGTACAACGAGTATTTACTGTTAATAAGGGCGATAAAACAGCCGTATTAGCACATTTAATTAAGCAAAATGAATGGCGACAAGCACTAATATTTGTCAATGCTAAACATCATTGTGAACATTTAGCTGAAAAACTCGCGAAACGTGGTATTACTGCTGAAGTTTTTCATGGCGATAAAGGGCAGGGCGAACGAAGTCGAGTACTTGACGGGTTTAAAGCTGGCACAATAGACGTGTTAATTGCCACTGATATTGCTGCACGTGGTTTAGACATTGAAAAACTACCTGTAGTCATTAATTTTAACTTACCAAGAAGTCCATCAGACTACATGCACCGTATTGGTCGAAGTGGTCGTGCTGGTGAAGTAGGTTTAGCAATATCGCTTATTGACCACGAAGATTATCATCATTTCAACGTGATCGAAAAGAAGAACAAAATTCGTCTTGAACGTGAACAAGTAAAAGGTTTTGAAGCGGATGAAGTGAGTAGTGATTCCATTAATGCGGCTGAGAAACCCATGGCAAAGCCTGAAGGTACTGGTAAGAAAAAGCGTAAAAAGAAACCTACAATAAATGCCGATATCTGGTCGGGATATTCTGACCCAGAATAAGTGTTATTACTTCATGCATTATAGTTATTAACAAGAGTACTTACGCTTACGCTTACGCTTACGCTAACGCTTACGCTTACGCTAACGCTAACGTTAGCTTTAGCTTTAGCCTTTATTAGTCAAAACTTATTAACCTTTAGATAAGCCATTTTATATTGTGTAAGTGTTGATGATTAATTTAGGTATATTTTACTAAATTCTATGAATTCGGGAGATTGAGATAACTTAATATAGGCTTCTTGCAATTTTTTTATTCGAACTTCATCAAAATTTACTTTACTGAAAGCATAATATATAGGGTCTCGGTTGATGATCAATGGGTGAACATCGAGCAAGCTTTGTATTTTTTGTGGTAAATTTTCTATGTAAATTTCATCAACAACCCAGGCATCAACTCTTCCCGTATTTAATAACTTTATACCGATATCATTATCTGCTAATTCTCTTAATTTTGTTTTTAGAATAATATTACTGTCTAGTATGTCTGCAAATTCTTTACCAAAATAAGACCCTCGTTGAAGCATTAAAATAGCATCAAGATTTTTCAGTTGTTCCCAAGATGTTATTAAAGGCAGAGATTTTTTTATACTGACAATTCTTATTCTTTCAATTCTCAACGGGCCAATGAAGTGATAGTACTTCTCACGAAGTTTATTTTTACTCATATTTAACATCAAATCGACTTCACCGGTTTTAAGCATCTGTAAACCACGTGCCCACGGTGCTTCAATTGTTGTTAGTGTGCAGCCTGCATTTTCTACTAAAGCACTGCCATATTTGATATCTAAACCTGTCCAGACATTATCTATTTTTTCAGACATTGGTGGAAATGAGTGCACCCTAAGTGAGATTTCACAAGAATAAGCTGAAAAATTAATAAGATATAAAGCGATGATTACAGTAATGTGTTTGATATAAATAGCTAATTACCTGCGATCTTTAAAGTCATGGTTTATTGAATTGATTACATTTTGAGTAATACTAAAGTCTAGTCTTTATTATAGTGATAAAATTTTGAAAAGTCTCGACTGACTACATTATTGCCTCGATATACATTGAACATAACAGCATTTTTATTATTTCTAGTTGAATGGTTCGTTTCGGGATTTTCTAGCCGAAATATTTAAGTTTTTCAATGCCCCTCACATTTGACATACAATCCATTTATTCTATCTTTAAATGATACAAGGAAGCTTAAATAAACTAAACTAGTATTGATTTTTGATAGTTACTCAACTTTCTTTTCGCTTTGATTTATAGGTTTGAAAGGGAATATATGCATCATAAACATCGTTTACAAAAATTTCCTTACCTGATATTTTTAATTACAATGCTATTCAGTTCAGCAATTTTTGCACAAAACGAAGATTTAGATACATTACTAAATCTTAGTTTAGAAGAGTTACTGAATTTGACCGTTTCGTCAGCATCTGGTGTTGAAGAAACTCTCCGTGATGCCCCTGTTGCAATGGTTATCATTACTTCAACCGATATCAAACAGCGCGGTTACACCAGTATTGATGAGATAATTCTTGATTTACCCGGGTTTGATAGCACTGTTACCAATGGTAATGGCGGTGTTATAACGTATCAACGAGGATATCGTACTCCCTTAACTCAACGCACCTTGATATTAGTTAATGGCATAGTGGATAATCATTTGTGGTATCACGAAGCTACTCTCTCAAAAAACTACCCTTTATCAAATATTGACAGGATTGAAGTATTGTATGGTCCTGCAGGTGCCGTTTATGGGCCAAATGCTTTTTTGGGCATTATAAATTTAATAACATTTGATGCCAAGGATACTCACCAAAATGATCATTTCCTTAAAATTAATATTCAATCAGGAAGTTACAATAGCCAAAGTGTTGACTTAACGTCTGGTGGTAACCGCGCAGATTTTACCTATAATTTATCGGCAAAATATTACACAAGTGATGAAGCCGGCATAGATGATTTATCGCCATGGGGATTCGTAAGTAATGATCTATTGAGTAGTAGGGATATTTGGGGCCCTGTAATTTACGATACAGCGCTGGTTAACAACTGTGAGGCTGATGGCTGTCCTCATAGCCCTAATCAAAACAACTTAGGTAGCTATAATGACCCACAAAGAGAATGGGGAATTCTAGGCGATGCTAGCTTCAAAGACTTTACAATAGGCGTGATAATGTGGGATATGCGTCATGGCTGGGGACCGCAATATCCGCATGACAGAGCGCAACCTGGTGCAGAATGGTATAGAAACTCTCAACAATATTACCTTAAGCATGAAATATCGATTAATGAAGAACTACAAATTGATACATTGATGCTTAACAGAACTAGTGGAAATGGCGGCTATTGGGTTGAAGCTTTTCCTGGTTCAAATGCATTGTCTGGCCCAGATGCTTTATCATATCTAACTATTTCAGATTGGAGGACTAACAATAGCAGTTTGTTATTCAAACAAGATTACGAATACGACTTTAGCGACACATTAAAGATCAGTGCGGGTATTAAACTTGAGAATAAAGAGCTTACAAAAGCCTACGATGCGTGTAGTTATTATGCCGAAACTTTTTGTTCGTCTGGTACCCCTGAAACCGCTGGGGATGCTGTTGCGCTTAGTACTGATGACACTATTAATATTCAGCCTGGAACATTAAGCACCATGCCAGACGAAAATTTAGCAACATTAAGAGATCGAGGTGTTTATGCTCAAGCTATTTGGAATATAAACAAATGGCGAATAAATGGAGGGCTTAGATACGACAAAAATAGTTTGTACGGTAGCTCGGTTAATCCAAGAGCTTCTGCAATTTATTACCTCTCAGAAAAATCTACAGTCAAACTACTTTATGGTACTGCTTTTCAGGAGCCTGCACCAATACAGTTATGGGGAGGCTGGAGCGGACGCTCAGCCAATCCTAACCTCAAGCCAGAAAAAGCGGAAAACTTTGAATTTATCTATATGTATCAACAAGACAATTGGCTACATGACTTGTCATTATTTACCGCGAGATATGACAACGTAATCAAAGAAGAAGCAGAAAATGCAGGTAAACGCAGTACCTTTGGTTTGGAGTACCGTGGAAAATTTCAATACGCCAACTTTATCGATGGTGCGAGTAATATTACTGGAAACATATACTATACATACACTAAGTCCAGAAGCAGTGTTAGCTACGACCATGAAATTGATTTATGGGTAGGTCAAGGCATCGAAAATTGTGATGAAATATCGGAAAACAATATGGTTTTATATAATCCTTGTGATGATATGGATGCCGAACTTGGAGATATTTCCCCCCACAAAATTAATGCAAGTATCAACATTCCAATAAATGATGCGTTAAATGTGAATGTTAAAGCTAATTGGGTAGCAAGTAAGACTCTTTATTTAAGAAATGCGTTAAGAGCAAAAGAAACAAAAAATGATAGATATTTTACGGTAGATGCAAATATTACTTATAGGCTTGAATCTTTTCAAATTGGCTTTAAAGTAAAAAACTTATTTGACGAAGAGTATTATCATTCCGGCGCTGAAGCAGCAGCAAGTGGTGACGATTTTGAGCATCGTTCGCAAGGTTGGGCGAACTCTCTTATTCCACAGACAAGACGGAACTTTATGATGACAATTAATATGATTTTTTAAATGACGAACTATTAAAAATTGCTCTATAACTTTCAATGAATAAATCATCTTATTTCGAATAGGCGCTTATTCGGATAATCACAATGCGAACAAATTCTTTCGTTTACAACTCGCACACATCATAAAATTTTGAGAACAGTTTAGCAAAACTAATGTGTGCTAAAGAAAAATAGTCATCATCATATTCAACTTTATGAGTCTAAATTTCAAAAATCGTTAAAATGTATTGGTAAATTTTTAATGGAATAGCGACAATGCTGTTTATCCAAGTTTTTGTTTTTAGGAAAAAGAATGAACCCAATTATCCAAGCGTTAAAAGAATTAAATGTTAGTGAAGATAAAATTAAAGAGCTTTTTCAAGTACTCACTGAAAATCCGATGATGGCAATGATGAATATTCAAGCATTAGGTTTACCACCTGAAAAGCTTCAATCAATTATGATGATGGTGATGTCTAGCCCTGATTTAATTAAAGAAGCCGTGGAAGAGCTCGGGTTAGACTTTGCTAAAGTAGAAGAAGTTAAAGCCAAGTTAAAAGAAAATCAATAACAGATCACATACCTTTACTGATGGCTAAGCCTAATAAAAAAGCCCCTGAGAAGTCTGTAGATATATATTGTAATAAGTGCCGAGCACCTTTATATAAATATAAAAAGGGTGGGAAAGGGGCTCTAATTAAGTGTTTCAAAGAGCGTATTGTTAAAGACTTTACCGTTACACCATGTGTTTGCCCAAATTGTGAAACTGTTTTTGCACGTGAAATGCTTATTCGCGGTATGCCTGCTTTCAAAATGATTGGTGGTAAAGTTATTTTTAAGTAAAGTGTGTTTGATTAGATAGTTAAGGCTATTAAGGTATTGTAAATGAACAAAGATGATATTTTAAATTTTTGGTTTAAAGAAGTCGCGCAATCACAATGGTGGGTTAAAGATTTAGCATTTGATCAATTAATTATCGATAGATTTAGGGCTATTCATCAGTCGGCAAATGCTTGTGAGCTATTTGAGTGGAGATCTTCCCCAAAAGGCCGGCTTGCTGAAATAATTGTTTTAGATCAGTTCTCACGAAACATGTATCGTGATACACCGCGTTCTTTTATTTCAGACCCCTTAGCTTTAGCATTAGCTCAAGAAGCTATAGCGGTTGGTGCTGACAACGCATTAAGTGCGGTTGAAAGAAACTTTCTTTATATGCCATTTATGCATAGCGAATCTATAGCGATACATGAAGTAGCAGTTAAGCTATATTTGGATAATGGTGTTGAAACAAGTATTGATTTTGAAAATAAGCATAAAGTAATAATCGAAAGGTTTGGTCGTTATCCACATCGAAATATAATACTGAACAGAAAATCAAGTGATGAAGAAATTGAGTTTTTAACACAAGCCAATTCTTCATTTTAATTAAGGAGTAGGAAGTTACATGGATTCAAAAATTGACTTTACGTCATATACTTTAGAAGAACTGCATTCAGCAGCAGAAACTATAGATAGTGATTTATACCCTGAAAGGGCTGAAGAAATTAATCAATTGATACAAGATAAATCTGTTACTAACTCTGAAGATGCTAGTAACAATGAAGATATTGACAACACTAAACGTGTTGGAGGTAAAGCGACAAGAGGTGACCGATTTATTTCAGCACTTATTGATGGAATTATAGGTCTGGTAGCTTCGATTCCAATATTTATGTATGTAGATTTTGATCAACTAGCAGAGCCGTCCTTTTTATTAGGTCTGTCTTTATTAGGTTATGGGTTAGTGATTAGCTTTATATTGCACGGTTACCTTTTGTATCATTATGGGCAGACTATTGGGAAAAATTTCATGTCTATTCGTATTGAAAATTTAGATGATACTAAAGCGGAGTTATCTACTATTTATTTGAAAAGAATCTTACCTATGCAAGTGGTTTCGATAATTCCATTTGGTGGTCAATTTATTGCTGGTATTGTTAATCCACTCTTTATTTTTGGTAAAGAAAAACGTTGTTTACATGATTATATAGCAAAAACAAAAGTGTGTTATACCAATAACTAGTTAATAAAAATGATTAATAGTCACGTTAAGTTGCACCTTTATATTGAAACCTTAATAAAAGATGTAACTTAACGAATTAGCTTAATATTACCTACAAGCCTGTGTGATATTGGCTGTCAGTTGACTCTGGTACCATAATGTTTAATGTTTCTGGTACGGTAGAATTACCCTTAAGTAACTCCTCAAATTGAGTAATTAATAACGCTTTTTCAGGCATTTCTTTGTCACCTGACCCGATATTCGTTAAATCAATCATAAAGCCATCAAATAAATCACTTAGGTCTTCAATAATCTCTGTGTTTAAAAACTGATCTTGATTATAAATACTTGGGTAACCAGCTTTTTGTTTGTCTATAGCAAACGATACGCCTTTTAAGTTGGTGATGCTGGTCGATTTATCACATGAAAGCATACAGCCGTTATCAATACGAGGTTTTTCACAGCCAACACTTTGTTGGAAGAAACACTGTCTGCTGGCCATTAATAAAATAGGATGATAAATACTGTAGAATAGTTTGAAGTTCTCAGGACGAGCGATATTTCGAATTTGCTGGCGGTTTATTTCGTTAGAAATAAAAGCACCTTTACAGTCAAATCCTTCCTGCATTGCAAATAAAGCGTATGAGTTAGTCGTGTTTAAGAATGGTCCCGCTATCCATTGAATACCTAAACGATTTGCTTCATAAGCAATACCGGTATTATTCGTAACAATCAATTCAGGTCTTACTTGCTCTAAAATATTTACGGCTACGTCGTAATCTTTACCAATTAACACTGAAGAAAACCAAGGGATCAGACGCGGGTTCTCTTTAAGAAAACCAACATATTTAGTACAGCCTCGCTTATAAGCTTCAGGTAATTTAAAGTAAATGTCAGCTGTGGTTAAATTCGCTAGCTCTACATCGCTTTCATCACAAATCAGTATTGATAACTCAGCTTTTGCATCAGTCGTGGTGGTTACTTTCGGATGTTTTATTAATTTAGGTAATTCAACTTCAGCTATAACCGGTTTTGAATTGTTTAACAACAAGGCCGCTTGGTTTTTTAACACGGTTAGCTCTTTAAACGGAACACTCAAACCGTCTTCTAGTGCTTGTGTGCATATTTCTATTAAATCGAAATGTGCATTGTTGAAACTTTTAAAACGTTTTTCAATGGTTTCTCTATCAATACTTAATTTACCGCTTTTTACTAAGTTACTTTGAGATTTTAGCTCAAAGCTTTTTATTTCAATGCCTTTGTCGCTATCTTCAGTATCTATAAAAGGTTGCTGTTGAGAAAGTTCTTTTGTTGTCACTGTTAAGGTTAATGGTTGATCTAATGTTCCTGAAATACTGAGCGTTAACGGTATTTTATCAATCGTTAAGTGTTTTATTTTATCGTCAACAGAAGCGTTTATCAGTTGTTTTTCATCATTAAGGTTTTGTTCAACTTCTTGAATTTGTACAACAGATATCGCATTGCTTTGATCAACAGCGTGATATTTAGAATTATCACGCGGGTTTTCAATAAACATCGACTGGTTTAAATCACCACGCAAAAACGCGTTCGAGAAGTCGCGGTTAAATACTTTGTAAAGACGTTCACCGTCTTCAAGTAATTCACCTGTTTTAAGAAAACCATCAATTTGTTTACGAAAGCTATCAACAACAGTATGTACATAGCTAGCGCCTTTAATGCGGCCTTCAATTTTAAATGAATGAACTCCAGCTTCAATAAGCGCGGGTAAATCAAAAAATGCCGAATTATCTTTAATGTTTAACGGAAATTTATTGCCTGTTTCTGTCGGTTGATATTCTTCACGACAGGCTTGACTACAACGCCCACGATTACCTGAATTTCCGACACTGGCTGACGTTGAATAACATAAACCAGAAAATGCGACACATAGAGAGCCATGCACAAACACTTCGACTAAGGTTTCGTGTTCTCTACCTGCTGCTGTCATCGCGGTAATTTCACGTAAATTTAATTCTCTTGATAAGTTGACACGTGAAGCACCTAACTTTTTCAAGAAGGGAATTTGACCGACATTATGGGTAGTTAATTGAGTTGATGCGTGAATATCTAGTGTTGGAAAGTGCTTTTTAAGTAGATAGAACATGCCAATATCTTGGACAATAACACCATCAAGGGTGGTATTAGCAAGTTTGGTTAATAATTTTGCGAGTGAAGTAAATTCGCGTTCTAAAATGACAACATTCAATGTTAAAAATATTTCACATTGATAACGATGCGCTAAGCGAATAACACCAACAAGTTGATCAAATGAGATATTAGTAGCACGATTTCGGGCGTTAAACGTATCTAGGCCACAATAAACGGCATCGGCGCCAGCAATAATTGCTGCTTTAATTGCTTCGACATCACCGCCGGGTGCTAATAATTCTATTTTTGGATCCATGGGGTCACTTATCTTTCACTTAAATTTAAAGGTGGCGATTTTACCGATATATTTCCTCAATGAATACCGTTAAAGTAACTTATTCTTGTATATTTTTTATAAAAAAAATCACCATGACGTCAAATTTAACCTTACCTGTCCTTTATTCACTTCGAAACTGTCCGTATGCCATGCGTGCCAGAGTCGCAATATATTATGCAAAACAAAAAGTTGCACTTCGAGATTTGGTTTTAAGTAACAAACCGGATGAAATGCTTGCAGCATCTCCTAAAGGAACAGTTCCAGTTCTAGTTATAGGAAATGAATTTGAACAGCCCCAAGTAATTGATGAAAGTTTAGAGGTTATGTTATGGGCTTTAAATGAAAGTGACCCCGATAATTTATTGCATGGTGAAACACCTCACTTATTACCAGAGATGTTATCGCTTATTTCACAGTTCGATAATGAATTTAAAACATGCTTTGATAAATATCAATGTGCAAAACGTTACCATGAAGACACTCTTGAAAATGACCGAAAAGCTTGTGAAAAATACATTATGGATTTAGAACAACGATTACAGGTCAACGATTTCCTTATGTCTGACAAAAATAGTTTAGCAGATATCGCCTTGTTACCTTTCATTCGTAAATTCTCAAAAGTAGAGCGCCAATGGTATTTACAATCACCATACCCCAAATTACGAGCGTGGTTAAATCAATATTTACAGAGTCGTATGTTTAGCAAGGTTATGACCCAATACCCATTGTGGATGGATAAAGGAGAGCTCACCATTTTTGGAGGAGAGACTTAAAATTTATTTTCTGAGGTTTTCTTAAGCTTTCCTTAAGAATACTGCTTTATGATTAAAATTAATTCTTACTCTTGATGGTATTTCAGTGAACACATCTTGTGAAAAATAACGCTATAAACATACTTTTGTTCTGTAATTCAAAAGAAAAAAATAATGAGGCTTTGAAATGAATCATACATTTAAATATTCACTTGTTTTTGCTGCGGTTACTGTAGCGTCTGGTTGTTCTAGCTTAGGTGTTGAACCTTGGGAACGAGATTTACTAGCAAAAGAGCAAATGGCATTAATTTCTTCACCTTTAGATGCATCGCTTGATGACCATATTTACTTTAGTAAAGAAGCATCAAGCGGCGGAAAAAGTTTTGGCGGCGGTGGTTGCGGTTGTAATTAATAGGTGACGAAAATGAAAAATAAAATCCAAAGCCAAAACCTTAAGGCAGCGTTAACTCTAGCGACAACCGCTTTATTTACTGCAGCGCAAGCCGCTCCTTTATCTTCTGATACAACTACTGAAGACGCATGGTCGTTTGACTCTGCCTTTCTATACTACAGCGAAGCTGATCGGGTTTCAGCCGCTGAAGCGATATTTAACGCAAAGAAAACCTACAATGATGACAGTATTTTAAATTTGAAATTAACCATTGATGCTTTAACCGGCGCTTCTGCTAATGGTGCCGTTGCACAGCCAGATATACAAACGTTTACAAGACCTTCAGGTAAAGGTGATTATAATATCAAGGCCGATGATACGCCCCTTGATGATACCTTTCATGATACCCGCGTTCAATTTAATGCACAGTGGACTCAAGCACTTGCGCAAAACTATACTGGCAGTGTCGGAGCTCATATGTCTAAAGAGTATGATTACTTATCTTTGGGTGTTAATGGCAATATTGCTTATGATTTTAACAAGAAAAATTCGACAATTTCATTTGGTTTAAGTCACTTTCAAGATACATTTACGCCAGAAGGCGGTTTACCTAAACCTTTTGCTTCAATGGCAACCGCGTATGGTGACGATGCTGATGAAAGTGGGCATTATGTTACACGAATGGGAAGAAGTGACGATAAAACTACTTCCGATGTGATGGTTGGATTCACCCAAGTTATTAACCGACGTATGGTGACACAAATGAACTATTCTTATTCAGTTGTTGATGGCTACTTAACTGACCCTTTCAAAGTGTTAAGTTTGGTTAATGCAAGTGGCATTGCACAAGATTACTTATACGAAAACCGTCCTGATAAACGAACAAAACAGAGTGTTTTTGCTCAAACAAAGTATCACTTTGATGAAACTATTCTCGATGTATCATACCGTTATATGTGGGATGACTGGGAAATTGACTCTCATACTGTTGATACACGTCTTTATATTCCATTAGGAGACGGAAGTTATTTAGAACCTCATTTTCGATTTTATCAACAGGCGGCAGCAGAATTTTATCAACCATTTTTAATGCAAGGTGAAACATTATCTGAGTTTGCGAGTGCAGATTATCGTATCGGGCAAATGACTGCTTATACAGTTGGTTTGAAGTATGGGATGAAATTAGATGACGGTAATGATTTATCTTTTAGACTTGAATATTATAGTCAAAACCCTGAAAGTGCAGGGCATAGCGAGCCAGGTGCTTTAGCTAACCTAGAACTATATGAAGGCGTAGATGCAATTATTGCACAGGTGAGTTATTCATTTTAAACTGTAGTTGTTATATAGATTATATAAACCCTTATTTAATAAATTGAATAAGGGTTTTATTTGTTTGTAAGGGTTGAAAATTGAGCAGTAATCGAAAAATTATAGTTACTAAACGTCCTGATGGATTCTGTATTCAATTTGATGCGATGGCGAGTGCTTGTGAAATTATCGTAGAAATAGATGACCAATTATTCGCTAATAAAATTGGTAAAACAGTGAGTGATGAAGTCTGGCGTATTGAAGATAAGTATAGCCGTTACAATCCCGAAAGCCTTTGTAGCCAAATTAATCAAAGTAATGGAAAGCCTATCACAATTGATGACGAAACATTTGCACTGTTAAATTTTGCAGATACCTGTTATCAACTTAGTGATGGTGTTTTTGATTTAACTTCTGGTGTATTAAGAAAAGTATGGCGTTTTGATTGTTCAGATAATATACCAAGTATTAAGTCTATTGCTAAAACGATGGAAAATGTTGGTTGGCAAAAAGTAGAATATGACGATAAAAAAATTATTTTACCTAAGAATATGGAAATTGATTTCGGTGGTTTTGGCAAAGAATACGCAGTTGATCGATCAATTTTATTAATTAATGCACTTACTAAGCAACCTGTACTCGTTAATCTTGGTGGTGACCTAGCAACAAACGCAGCGCGAAAAAATGGCGAACCATGGCAAGTTGGTGTTGAGCATCCTGGTTTTGTTGATAAAAAAACAATGGTAGTTTCTTTATTTAAAGGCGCATTAGCCACAAGTGGAGATGCTAAACGTTTTTTACAAAAAAATGGCAAACGTTATAGTCATATTCTTAACGCAATAACTGGCTGGCCAATTGATAAAGCCCCTCGTTCGATTACTGTTTCTGCACCACAATGTATTCAAGCCGGTTTACTTGCAACATTGGCTCAAATGCAGGGTGAAAATGCCGAACAATTCCTTTCAGAACAAGAAATCAAGCATTGGGCAATTCGTTAATACTTGGAATGTTTAATAACTAATTTATATAGTTGATAATCTAAGCAGGTAAGTTAAACGGTTAAATAAGATAAATAATGACCTGTGTTTATTGATTTAGACGAAATATAGGCAAAAACTGCATTAAATCTGTAATAAGATCTTTAACTTCGCAGGATATCGGGTTATGTTATGCGTTTTTTGACCATCATTTACCTTTGATAAACTAAGAATATTGCTATTTATGAACAAAAATGAATTATATCAAGAACTTTATCAACAAGTTGATGCTTTAATTAGCGATGAGTCTGATATTATCGCCAATATGGCTAATATTAGTGCTTTGCTTTTTGAACACTTGCCTCAAGTAAACTGGGTTGGTTTTTACCGTTTAATTAATAATGAGCTAGTATTAGGTCCATTCCAAGGGAAAGTCGCATGTATTCGCATTCCGGTTGGAACAGGCGTTTGTGGCAATGCCGTTAGCCAGAGCATTACTTTACGAGTTGCAGATGTTCACAAATTTGATGGTCATATTGCTTGTGATGCAACCACTAACTCAGAAATTGTAATACCCGTTAAACTTAACAATGAAGTTATCGCGGTACTTGATATAGATAGTACAGCATACGATCATTTTGATGAAAATGATCAACAAGGGCTCGAAGCAATAATAAATTTATTTGAAAATATCATGATCAAGCATGGCGTGATAAACTAATGAAAGAAATTATCATTATTCATGATTATCTTGTTTGCGAAAGTGTTGTAGGTGACTGGGACGGACAAGAAGAATTTATTGCTGAACGCATAAACGAAATTTATCATCTGATTTATGATTTAGCTGAAGAAGATATTGAACCAGAGATATTAGCGCAGTTATTATCTTTGGTTTGGGATTATTGGATCAGCCAAGAATCTTTACCAGAAATAGAAAGTGAAGATATTTATGATTGGTGCCAACATTTGTTGGATAACCGTGAACAGTACCTTCAAGATTTAACCACTTAAGATTTAAGCATTTTTAAAAAAGTTGTATTTATGGACACTAAAATAGAAAACGAAGTTATCAAAACAGACACTACTAGCACTGAAACCGAAGTTAATGCTGAAGTTACAGAGCAAGCACCAGTGACGGTTGAGCAAGACGCTGAAGTTAAGCGTTTAAGCACAAAAGAAATTATCGCTTATTTAGCTGAAAAATTTCCTAAGTGTTTTTCAATTGATGGGCCTGCAAAAGCGCTTAAAATTGGTATCTTTCAAGATTTATCTGAAAAGTTGATAGAAGATGAAACGGTAAGTAAAACACGTTTACGCCAAGCATTAAGACACTACACAAGTAGCTGGCGTTACTTAAAGGCTGTTAAGTTAGGAAACTTTCGCGTTGATATTGACGGAAATGATTCTGCTGAGATTGATCAAGAGCAAGCTGACTACGCAATTAAGACATTAAAAGAGAGCCAAGAAAAATTTGGTAACAAAATTAAACACGACAAAACAGGCAAAAAACCTTATAAGGGTTCTAAGCTTAATAAGTCGGACAATGTTTCTGAAACAAAATCGTCTGCTCACAGTCAAGTAACACAGAAAGACAAACAAGAAAAGCAAGCTAAATTTAAGTCGGTAAAATCTACAAAACGTACTGAAGTAAAAGCTGAGGTTAAACTTGTTCCAGTTGATACCAGCGCAGTTATTGTTGGTAAAAGTGTAAAAGTTAAATTAGGTAATTCACCTATGGATGCTGTTATCACTGAAGTTGCTGGGAAAGATGTGAGTGTACAATTAAATTCAGGAATGGTTGTTAAGACACAAATTAAAAATATATTTACTGAATAAATTGGAGTATTTGGGCATGCTAAAAATTTGTCGTATCGCAATTGCCGTTTCTTTATCAATGTCAGCAATGAGTTCTTTTGCTGTAGAAAGTCTCGAAAATGTAGACACTCTTCCCATCTTGGCCCCTGAAAGCCAGCATGCCACATCGAGTAAACGCGTTACAGCGCAGTTTACTCGTGCGCATTACACGCAAGTGAAGATGGATGATGCCCTTTCTGAAAAAATATTTGACCGTTATATAAAACAACTTGATTATGCTCGAAATGTTTTTTTAGCTACAGATGTTGATGCTTTTCAAAAATATCGCTTCGAATTTGACCGTGTAATTGCACGTGGCAAGTTAGATGTGGCCTATGAAATATTTAATCTAAATCAACAGAGACGTTTAGAGCGATATGAATATGCGTTAAGTCTTTTAGAAAAAGAGTCATTCGATTTTACTAAAGACGAAGTATATAATTTTGACCGAGAAGACGCTGCATGGCCAAAAAATCTCGATGAACTAAATGCATTATGGCGTTTAAAGGTTAAGTATGATGCACTTAATTTAACGTTAACGGGTAAAGAATGGCCTAAAATTCAAGAGGTTTTAGGCAAACGTTACCGTTATGCCATTAAAAGATTAAAACAAAGTGAAAGTGAAGATGTTTTTCAAGTCGTCATGAATAGCTTTGCTCGTGTTGTAGAACCCCATACCTCTTATTTATCACCTAGAAACGCTGAAAAATTTCAAATGGACATGAACTTGTCTCTTGAAGGGATTGGCGCAGTACTTAGAGCAGAAGAAGACTATACGGTTATAAACAGTGTTGTTCCCGGTGGACCAGCAGATAAGTCTAATAACGTTAAGCCTAAAGATAGAATAGTCGGTGTTGCTCAAGACGAAGATAAATTTGAAGATGTTATTGGCTGGCGTTTAGATGACGTAGTTGATTTGATAAAAGGTCCTAAAGGCACAACAGTTCGATTACAAATTTTACCCGCTGAAGCTGAAGATGATGCTGTTATAAAAGTGGTAACCATCGTTCGTGACAAAATAGTTTTGGAAGATAGAGCTGCAAAATCAGAAGTTTATTTTGAAAATAAAGATGATGTAAATTCCAAAAAAATAGGTGTTATTACTATTCCTAGTTTTTACAACAATTTATCTCGTGATGTTAAGAAAGAGCTAGATAAATTAAAAGCTGAAAACATTTCAGGTATTATTGTAGATTTACGTGGCAATGGTGGTGGTTCGTTACGCGAAGCAACATTATTAACAGGATTGTTTATTGATAAGGGCCCTGTTGTTCAAGTACGTGACGGTGCAAATCGAGTGCAAGTAAATAGTGACGATGATGGTGTAAGTTCTTATAGCGGTTCCTTAACTGTTATGGTTGATCGATACAGTGCTTCTGCATCAGAAATATTTGCTGCAGCTATTCAAGATTACGGACGTGGTGTTATTGTTGGCGAGCATACTTTTGGCAAAGGCACTGTTCAGCAGCATCGTGGGTTAGGTCGTGTTTATGACCTTTATGAAAATCCTTTTGGTAGTATCCAATTTACCATCGCAAAATTTTATCGTATAAATGGTGGTAGCACTCAGCATAGAGGTGTATTACCAGATATCGCTTTTCCTACCGCTGTTGACCCAGAAGATTGGGGTGAAAGTAAAGAAAAAAATGCATTGCCATGGGATCAAATACCGAAGGCAAGGTACCAACGTTTAGGTAACTTATCTAATGACTTGTCATATTTAAACTCATTACACACTGAACGTGTTAAAACTAATCGTGAATTCAATTATTTACTCGATGATATTGTTAATTATAAGAAAGAAAAAGATGATAAAACAATCTCTTTAAAGCTTCTCGAACGTAAGAAAAAGCGTGAAGAACGTAAAGAAAAACAACTTGTACGTGCCAATGAACGTTTAGTTGTAATGGGTAAAGAGAAGGTGGAATCACTTGAAGATTTACCTGATGAGTTAGAAGAGCTAGATCCATTTCTAGATGAAACAGCAAAAATCACTTTTGATTTAATTTCTATTGGCAAGGTAGCTAAGAAGTAATTAAGCAAAGTAAAATAAAAAAAGCCGCTTTATTGCGGCTTTTCTGTAAAAAAAATAGCTAATCACTGTTTGATTAAGGTATTCAAATTACGGTCTATAAGACTATAATGAAAAAGTTAATCAATTAGGCCCAATATACAGTTAGACAAGTTTGTAACAGATAAATCAAATCATAATAATAAAAATTAAAGGTCAGCATTACACATGACAGAACCAGAAATAAATAACGATAAAATAGTAACTAACTCTCCTAAAGCTCCAAGTATGCTTGACGCTTTAATTCCTATTATTGCTTTAGTTGTAATGCTAACGGCAGCAGTAGGGTACTTTGCTGACAACTCATCTTTTGGACCGAATCAAATAGCTTTATTACTTGCTATGGGAATAGCAATCGTAATCGGCATTAAAAATGGTCATACATGGCAATCAATTGAAAAAGCGATTGTTGGCGGTATTTCAATCTCTCTTGGTGCTATTTTAATTTTATTAGCGGTTGGTTCCTTAATAGGTACATGGCTACTTTCCGGTACTGTTCCAACGATGGTTTATTATGGTTTACAAATCATAGATCCAAGTTGGTTCTACGCAGCTGCATGTTTAGTTTGTGGTATTGTCGCAATGAGCATTGGTAGCTCTTGGACAACAGCTGCAACAGTTGGGGTTGCATTTATTGGTATTGCCAGTGGTTTTGAAATGTCGAGCGCAGTTACTGCTGGTGCGGTTATTTCGGGGGCTTATTTTGGTGACAAATTATCTCCTTTATCTGAAACTACAAACCTTGCACCCGCTGTAGCGGGTAGTGAATTATTTGAACATATTCGTTATATGTTGTGGACCACAATACCATCAATTAGCATTGCGCTTACATTGTTCCTTATTATAGGTTTTGACCATTCATCGGCAGTTACCGGTGATACAGCAAGTATTGATACGTTGCTAACAACACTTGATGCTACGTATAATATTTCAGTACTCAACCTTATCCCTTTATTTATTCTACTTTTTTTAGCCTTCAAAAAAGTTCCAGCATTTCCTGCTGTTGCAATAGGCGCGTTAATTGGTGCTGTTTGGGCGTTGATCTTCCAACAAGAGCTTATTTTGAACATGGCCTCAGAAGGTGTGAGTGGAGCTAAAGCTTACATTATGGTCGTTTGGACCGCATTTTTTGATGGTGTTGTTGTTAATACAGGTAATAAACAAATAGATGAACTGCTAAGTCGTGGTGGTATGTCTAGTATGCTAAACACGATTTGGTTAGTCATGTGTGCGTTAAGTTTTGGTGCGGTATTAGAGCATCTCGGCATGTTAGATAAGTTTGTTAAGGCAATCTTATCTACGGCTAAATCTACAGGTAGCTTAATTGCCAGTACAGTGGCTACATGTATCGGTACCAACTTAATCACAGCAGATCAATACATGGCGATAGTTATGCCAGGAAGAATGTTTAAAGCAGAATTTAAACGCAGAGGTTTTCATCCGACATTATTAAGTCGTACTTTAGAAGATTCAGGTACCATTACTTCACCATTAATTCCGTGGAATACCTGTGGTGCGTTCATGTTTGGTGCATTAGCCTTAACTTCGTATGACTATATTTTTTATTGTTTCTTTAATTTAATTAATCCGGTAATTGCTGTTATATATGGTTATACCGGTTTTAAAATTAAAATGTTAACAAGTAATGATGCTGAGGCATAAAACAATTATATCAAATCAATTAATTACAAATGATGAATAATTCATACTTTAAGTATGCTTAATCTCGACATAATATAAAGCCTGTTTCTGCAGGCTTTATATTTTTCAAAGGAATATCCTATGACTGACTTTACCGCTCGTTTTTTATCAGATTACCAAGTTTCAAATTTCTCAATTAGCAAAGTCGATTTAACATTCGAACTTGCAGACGCATCAACAATTGTTACCAATAAAATGACAATCAAACGAGAAAACAAAGACGCAAAAAAATTAGTGCTTGATGGTGAGCAACTTAAACTTGTTTCATTGCAGGTTAATGGGGAAGCACTTGCAAACAATAGTTTTCAGACAAGTACAACTCAGTTAACAATTGATATTAATATTGATGAATTCATTTTAACAATAGTAACAGAAATTGACCCCCTCAATAATACCTCACTTGAAGGGCTATTTAAGTCAGGTGGTGCTTTTTGTACGCAATGTGAAGCAGAAGGTTTCAGACGTATCACCTATTACTTAGATCGCCCTGATGTTATGGCAATATTTTCAACGAAAGTGATAGCAGACAAAGAGCAATATCCGTATTTATTATCCAACGGTAACAAAACAGAAGAAGGTGATTTACCTGAAGGTAAGCACTATACATGCTGGCTTGATCCGCACCCAAAACCTTGTTATTTATTTGCATTAGTAGCAGGTGACTTTGATTTATTGAGTGATACTTTTACGACAGTAGAAAATAGAGAAGTTGCATTAGAAATATTTGTTGATAAAGGAAATTTACATAAGGCTCATCATGCAATGTCGTCACTCAAGAAGTCGATGCTTTGGGACGAAGAAACATTTGGCTTAGCCTATGATCTTGATATATACATGATTGTAGCTGTCGATTTTTTCAATATGGGGGCAATGGAGAATAAAGGTTTAAACGTTTTTAATTCGAAATTTGTTTTAGCCGATGATGAAAGCGGCACTGATGTTGATTTTTTCAATATTGAAGCAGTTATTGGTCATGAATATTTCCATAACTGGACAGGTAACCGTGTAACTTGCCGAGACTGGTTTCAATTAAGTTTGAAAGAAGGTTTAACCGTATTTCGTGATCAACAATTTAGCGCCGATATGCATAGCGCAACAGTAAACCGCATTCAAAATGTTAGATTGTTACGCGCTCAACAGTTTGCTGAAGATGCTGGTCCAATGGCACATCCAATCCGTCCTGAAAAAGTACTTGAAATGAATAATTTTTACACCTTAACGGTTTATGAAAAAGGTGCAGAAGTCATTCGAATGATCCATACCCTATTAGGGAAAAATAACTTCAGAAAAGGAATGGATTTATACTTTACGCGTTTCGATGGAATGGCTGTTACTTGTGATGACTTTATAAATGCTATGTCTGATGCTTCAGGCGTAGATCTTACGTTATTCAAAAATTGGTATCATCAGTCGGGTACGCCGATATTACATATTGATGAAAGTTTTGCAGACGGTCAGTACCAATTAACCATCGAACAGAAAATTCCTTTACAGAAAGGTGACAAAGCAGGTGAAGCACTTCATATACCAATAGCTATAGAACTTATTGAAAATAATAAAGTAGTAAAAAATGAATTACTTCAGTTAACATCAGAACAACAAATATGGAGATTTGATGGTTATGCGGAAAAGCCTGTATTAGCGGTTTTAGCTGGTTTTTCTGCACCGGTAAAATTGTCATTTAAACAAACGGATAAAGACCTGACAACAATTATGGCTTTTGCTGATGACGAGTTTTGTCGTTGGGATGCAGGTCAGCAGTTAATGTTGAATTACATTAAAGCATTAGTTGATGACGAAAAATTTGTTTTACCTCAAAGTCTATTGATTATTTACCGTGCTATTTTTGATGCTAAAATTGATAATGCACTTAAAGCAGAGCAGTTAACGTTACCTAGTTTTGATGAAGTTATTGCCGAAATAGAGCAAGTAGACCCGATAAAAGTGGTGAATGCTATTTCAACGGTTAAGCTGTTTTTAGTAGAAGGTTTAACAGAGTGTTTTAAAACAGCATACGCTAAGAACACGGCCACTAAATATAAATATGGCGGTAATGAAGTTGGCGAAAGAGCACTAAAAAATGTTTGCTTAGCATATTTATCTTTACTTGATGAAGATAAACAATATGTATCACAACAATATCAAACATCGGATAATATGACTGATACACTCGCGGCACTTGTATGCTCAGCTAAAAATAATTTGCCTGACTTTGATGCACAGTTACAACATTTTGAGAAAAAATGGCACGCCACCCCTTTAGTTATGGATAAGTGGTTCAGTATTGCTGCTCAACAATCAACGAGTACTATTTTTAGCTCCCTTGAAAAACTGCTATTGCACCCACTTTTTAGTTTAAAGAACCCTAACCGAGCAAGATCTTTACTTGGTAACTTCAGCGTTAATAATCCTCGTTATTTTCATTGTGTATCAGGGCAGGGCTATCAGTTTCTTGCTACACAAATTGCTTTGATGAATGAAATAAACCCCCAAGTTGCTTCAAGATTGATTACACCGCTTATTCAATTTAAATCGTTTGATCTAACAAGACAGCAGTTAATGCGAGCTGAATTAGATAAATTGATTAAATTAGATAATTTATCGAAAGATTTAAAAGAAAAACTTGATGCTGCTTTAGCACCCTAACTGTTCTATGAAATATTACTTTGCTATGAATATGACTTCTGCTGAATTCTTTCCTTATTATGAAGGGAAAGCGCAGCAGATAGTTGTTACAACTACAACAGGGACTAGAGTTCAATTTCCAGCAATGCATATGCGAAATTATTTACTTTCTAACGGTATTAATGGTTATTTTTGTCTAGAAACTAAAAATAATAAATTTTTATCTTTAACAAAAATCGGATGATTAGAGTATTAGCTTTAAACAGTGGTCCGACCATCTGATGTGTTTGAAGCTACCTCACCAAATTCTCTGTAACACTTAATACAAGTAAATACTTGTTGAAAACCATATGAAGAATATTTTGTTTTAAACGGTTGTTTAAAACACGGTTGTGCAATTAGGTTTTTATTGATTAGAAGTCATTAAAACACTGGGTCTTATCAATTGTTTTTACCTCTTGCACCATTGATAAAATGATGCAATTATTGTTTTAGAGTACTTATTTCAATGTAAGTAGCAATGATAAAAATAAAATACAATCTACACGCTCTGGGGAGAGATTAAATGAATTATAGCCCTCGCAACATGTTTTACAAAAAGCCTCTGGCTGCAAGTATAACTGCTGCACTTGTTTGTTTGGCTACAGCAGGCCAAGTACAAGCCAAAAACTTTACATTAGGCAACTTCGACATTAGCTTTGATTCAACGTTTAGTTATGGTCAAAGTTGGCGTGTAGAAGACCGTAATTGGAATGACAATGTTGGTAAATCCAATAACTTTAATAATGGTTTTGATTTTAGCAGCTACCATCCATCATTAAATGTAAATCCAGATGCTGGAACGGTATGGAATGGCCAAGGTGGTTACTCAACCAATGGCGATAACGCTAACCTTAATTATAATTCAGGCGATAGCTTTTCTCAGATAATTAAAGGCTCACACGACCTTGATATTCGCTATGGAAATTTCGGATTTTTTGCTCGTGGTATGTATTTCTATGATATGGAAATGAGCGATAGCGATAGAGCATGGACTAACCCTTTATCTGATGTTAATAACGACCCTTGTCGTGATGATGAAGCAAGTAATCAATTATGTAGTGACGTGAGATTACTTGATGCTTTTGTTTATGGCGATTTTGAAATAGGCGAAATGCCTTTTTCTGTTCGTGTTGGTCAACAGGTGATTAGCTGGGGAGAAAGTACATTAATCTCGCATGGTATCAGTGAGCTTAACCCTGTAGATATTGCACGTCTTCGTGCACCCGGTTCAGAATTGAAAGAAGCATTTATTCCTTTCGGTGCCGTTTGGGCGTCACTAGGTGTTACCGAGAATTTCAACATTGAAGCCTTCTATCAATATAATTGGGAAAAAACAGTTTTACCTGCACCGGGTAGTTACTTCTCTACAAATGATTTTGCTGGAGACGGTGGTCAATATAATAATGTTCAGTTAGGTTTTGCTAGTAATCCAGATATGGATCTAGATTATTTAATTAATGGTTTAAATGCACTTGGTGCTAGCATTGCTGATGGAAGTATTCCAATGGCTAGCGCTGCGTCAGCATATTTAGGTGCTTTTCCAACTAAATTAACACTTAGACAAAGCGATGCTGAAAACGAACCTGATGACGGCGGACAATATGGTCTGAAATTATCTTGGTTTTTCCCTGAGCTAAATGATACCGAAATCAGTTTATATCACATGAATTATCATAGCCGCCGTCCTGTATTCTCAGGTATTACAGCTGATTTTAAAACTGAAACGCTTATTGGTGATTTGTTAACAACAGGGCAATTGGGTGGTGATCTTGGTTATTTAGTTAATAATGATATAACTGTTGAAAATTATACTAATCTTAATGCATTCTCAAGAGTTGAACTCGATTATGTAGAAGATATTAAACTTTACGCAATGAGCTTTAATACTGTTTTAGGCACAACGTCTGTTGCTGGTGAAGTAACTTACCGACAAGATGAGCCATTACAGATTGATGACGTTGAATTATTGTTTGCTGCTATGCCACAGCAATTAGCAAATGATCAAGGTCGTAGCGAGCTTGACGGTATCTCTCAAATGCCAATTTTCCAAGCTGGAGAACGCGCAAATGGTTTTATCTTATCTGATACACTACAAGCACAAATGACATTAACACACCTTTGGGGTCCATCATTTGGCGCAAGTCAGTTAACGACTTTATTAGAAGTTGGTGGTATCAACATTCAAGATATGCCTGACCCAGACGTATTACGCTTAAACGGTCCAGGTACAGCGCGTAATGGTGGTATTTTTGGTAAAGAAGGTTTAGAACTTGCCGTTCAAGATGGTGTTGAAACTAACCCGTTCCCAGATGAATTTGCTTGGGGCTATCGTGCTGTTGTCAAGTTAGATTTTAATAATGTGATTGCTGGTATTAATGTTTCACCTCGCGTTGTTTATTCTCATGATGTTAAAGGTACAACGCCAGATCCATTATTCTTATTTGTTGAAGAACGCAAATCAGTTGCTTTAGGTATTAATTTTGATTATCAAAGCCGTTGGTCAGCTGACATAAGCTATAACGGTTTTTGGGATGGTGTAGGTACGACCAATCAAATGGAAGACCGCGATTACATATCATTCAGTATTAAATATTCAATCTAAGGCTAAGTTAATGAGAACTAATATGAAAAATTCAATTAAAAAATTAACATTAGCCTCAGTTGCAGTAAGTATGGCTCTATTGTCAACTGCAACTCTTGCTAAAGTTTCTCCAGCGGAAGTCGCAAAGTTAAATAACGAATTAACGCCAATGGGTGCGGTTCGTGGCGCGAATAAAGATGGTTCAATTCCAGCGTGGAATGGCGGTATCACATCAGCTCCTGCGGGGTATACTGTAGGTGATCACCATATTGATCCATTTTCAACGGATAACGTTGAATACACAATTACAGCAGCTAATGTAGCGCAGTACAAAGCGATGTTAACACCAGGTCAGGTTAAGCTTTTTGAGACGTATCCAGACACTTACAAGATGAATGTGTACCAATCAAGACGCTCTGCTTCTTATCCTGAGCATGTTTATAAAGCGAGTATTGATAATGCTGGACGTACAGAATTAGTTGAAGGTGGTAACGGTATTGAAAATGCTGCAGTGGGCATTCCATTTCCTGTACCTAAAGATGGTTTAGAAGCTATTTGGAACCATATTTTACGTTATCGTGGTGAAGCAATTACTCGACAAGGTGGACAAGCAGCGCCAACAGCTTCTGGTGATTATACCTACCTAGGTTTTGATGATCAGTTGATGATCCCTTATGGTGAAAAATTAGCTTCGGCAGCAAAACTTAAAGAAACTAATATTTTGTTTAAGTTTAAGCAAAAAGTTACTGAACCAGCTCGTTTAGCAGGTACCGCATTATTAGTTCATGAGACAATGAATCAAATACAAACTCCTCGTCAAGCATGGACATACAATACAGGTCAGCGTCGTGTTCGTCGTGCGCCGAATGTTGCTTATGATACGCCAGGAACAGCGTCTGATGGACTGCGTACTACTGATGATTTTGATATGTTTAATGGTGCACCAAATCGTTACAACTGGGCATTAAAAGGAAAGCAAGAGTTACTCATTCCTTATAATGATTATCGTTTACATAGCGATTCACTGAAATATGAAGATATTTTACAACCAGGTCATATTAACCCAGAGCATGTTCGTTATGAAAAACATCGTGTATGGGTTGTTGAAGCGAGTTTAAAGTCTGATACTCGTCATACTTATAAGAAACGTGTTTTCTTTATTGATGAAGATAGCTGGCAAATTGCGGTAACAGATATTTATGATAACCGTGATGAGTTATATCGTGTTGGTGTAGCTCATGGTATAAATTATTACGAAGTTCCTACACAATGGTCTACACTTGAAGTATTCCATGATCTTCAGTCTCGTCGTTATATTGCGATGGGCTTAGATAATGAAGCGAAAATGTATGACTTTTCAGCTAAATTGAAAGATGTTTCATTTACATCTTCTGCATTGAAACGTGAAGGCCGTAGATAGCGTTTAAATCTGTAAAGTTGAATCACGGCTGGCTAGTGTCAGCCGTTTTACATTAAAATGTATTAAATTTTAGCATTTCATGGATGAAGTCATAAAAGTAATACTTTAATTATTAACGAATGAGTACCCTTGTTTATGCAACGTTTGTTGGCCTTTCTTCTTAGTACCTTATTTATCCTAAATGCTTTTTCACAGCAACTACCTGCTATGCAAGCGCCTCTAGCCAGTAAATCACTGATGCTAGATATTATTAAAATCAATGATAAACAGCTTGTCGCTGTAGGTGAACGTGGCCATATATTACTCTCAAATGATGCCATCACTTGGCGTCAAGCTAACGTACCGGTACGAACTACTTTAACTGCAGTATATTTTGTTGATGAATCGCATGGTTGGGCTGTTGGACATGATGCGACAATATTATTTTCTCAAGATGGTGGCGAAAATTGGGTAATACAGCAGTTTTTACCTGAGAAAGAAAAGCCATTACTCGATGTTACTTTCAAAGATAGCCAGCAAGGTATTGCTATAGGAGCTTATGGACAATTATATCGTACCAATGATGGTGGTCAAAACTGGTTGTTTGAGTTCCATGATGAATTTCTTTTACCAGAAGACCTAGAATACCTGGAAGAATTAAAACAAGAAGATGAAGAAGCTTATTTAGATGAGCAAAGTAGTATCCTTGCACATTTTAACGGTATATTTAAAGATGGCCGCACCCTCTATATGGTAGGGGAAGTTGGTTTAATTGCAAAAAGTAGTGATTTTGCGAAAAAATGGCTACCGTTTGATGAAATATACCAAGGTTCATTCAATGACATTTCTCGTACTCAACAGGGGAACTTATTGGTTGTTGGCTTGAGAGGTAATGTTTTTAGGAGTTTGAAAAACGGAACACCTTGGAAACATATTAAAACGCAAACTCAAGCTTTATTGAATTCCATTGTTTTAGGAGATAACGGTAGCATTTATGTTCTGGGTAATAATGGTGTTATTTTAAAAAGTGATGATGACGGTATTAGCTTTTCTTTAGACACGCAACCTGACGGTAAGTCATTAATCAGCGGTGTTTGGTTTAACAATCAACTCGTAATCGTATCTGAAGTTGGTATTAAAGTTATTCCACAAGCTAATATTAAATAATACTAATAGATAAATATTTACCGCCAATTTAAATGAAGTAGATGAAGTAAATTAAATGAAAATAGAATCCCTTATCAATGTAATCGAAGCCACGATGTTCCGTAAAAGAATATTGGTACTTTCAGCTTTCGTACTCGCAAGTATCTTTCTTGTTTTTCAAGCAAGTCAAATTAAGCTTGATGCAGCTTTCACCAAGCACATTCCTCTCAATCACACTTATATGAAAACATACTTGGAATACCGAGAGAATTTTGGTGGCGCTAATAATGTACTCATATCAGTATGTGATAAAGAAGGTGATATATTTAACGAACCTTTTTTCAATGCTTTAAAAGGTGTTCATGATCAGCTGTTTTTTATTCCTGGCGTTGACCGCATTCAGGTAAAGTCATTATTTTCACCAAGTACTCGCTTTGTAGAAATTGTAGAAGATGGTTTTGCTGGTGGACCCGTGATACCGGCAAACTTCAAACCTGATGTTCAAGGTTTATCTATTGTTAAGTCAAATATAGAAAAAGCCGGCATTGTTGGACGTATTGTTGCAGACGATTATAGTTGTGCAATGGTGAAAGCTTCGTTAATGGATACTGATCCACAAACAGGTGAGCGATTAGATACACTTGTTATTGCCCAGCAACTCGAAGAACAAATTAGAGGGAAGTTCGAACAAAATAATATCAGCATTCATATCATTGGTTTTAGTAAAATGGTGGGAGATGTTGCTGAAGGAGCAAAAGGTGTTGTTGCGTTTTTTGCCATTGCTATTGTCATAACAACGATGATGGTTTTCTGGTTTTGCCGCTCTATTTCGTTGACTATTTTACCTATTGCTTGTTCTCTTGTAGCAGTGGTGTGGCAATTAGGTATGTTATCAACATTAGGTTTTGGTCTCGATCCAATGTCGATTCTTGTTCCATTTTTGGTATTTGCTATTGGTGTCAGCCATGGCGTACAAATGATTAATTCTGTGACAAAATTAGTAGCAAAAGGCGCTACTTCTAAAGAAGCTGCACAAATGAGTTTCCGTTTGTTATTAATACCAGGAGGAATCGCTTTACTTTCTGATACGGTAGGTTTCTTAACGCTACTTTCAATTGATATTGGTATTATTCGTGAGTTGGCTATTACTGCATCTTTAGGTGTGGCTATGATTATTCTCACTAATCTAATTTTATTACCTTTACTCGTCTCATTTATTCATGTTGATAAAGTTACCCGTAACGCACCTGAAAATAATAAGGCAAGTATTTGGGACATAATGTCTTCATTTGCGACTAGACGTATTGCAACAGTTATTCTTGCTATTACCGCTGTTTTATATGTTGCAGGCTATTATTATTCTCAAGACATGAAAATAGGTGAATTACATGCAGGTGCTCCATCATTGCATGAAGACTCTCGTTATAATCAAGACACTTTTTTAATTACTGATCGTTATGCTATTAGTGTTGATTACATGTCAGTGATTGTAGAAAGCTCGGCTGATTCTTGTACTTATTATGAAACAATGGATTTGATCGATACTTTTCAATGGCAAATGGAAAATACTAAAGGTGTTCAGTCGGCAATTAGTTTGGCATCGGTCGCCAAAGTTGTTAATTCAGGCTATAACGAAGGTAATGCTAAATGGCGTGTGTTATCTCGTAATCAACAATCATTAGTTCAATCAATAGCTCGCATACCATCAACAAGTGGTTTGTTAAATAGTGACTGTAGTGTCATGCCCGTTATTCTATTTTTGGAAGATCATAAAGCTGAAACGATTAACCGTGTTGTTGATAAGGTCAAAGTTATCTCAAAATCGTTAGAAACAGCTGATGTTAAATTTAAACTGGCTTCCGGACCTGTTGGTGTTATGGCTGCAACTAATGAAGCTGTTGCAGAAGCACAAACACCTATGATGCTTTACGTTTATGGAGCTGTGACCTTATTGTGCTTTATTAGCTTTAGAAGTATTAGAGCCACCGTTGTGGTCATTGTTCCTCTTTATGTTGTTTCAACCCTCGCACAATGGTTGATGACCGCACTTGATATTGGCCTAACCGTTTCTACCTTACCTGTTATTGCACTAGGTGTTGGTATTGGTGTTGATTACGGTATTTATATTTTATCAACGATGAGTATAAAATTGCGAGAAGGGTATCAAGTACAGGAAGCTTATTTACTTGCTTTAAAAGAGCGAGGAAGTGCTGTTTTGATTACAGGCGTGACATTAGCTATTGGTGTTTCAACGTGGTTTTGGTCAGATTTAAAATTTCAAGTTGATATGGGAATACTCTTAACCTTCATGTTTTTGGTTAATATGATCGCTGCAGTACTGGTCTTACCTGCTATTGCTGCTTTTTTATGGCCAAATAAAAAATAAATTTAAATCATGATTCCTGAATAAATAAACAAGAAAATGACCGTAGGGTCATTTTCTATTTATGACAAGTGAATAAACAATTACTCTTAGCAATTACGATCCCTCCTCACAATACCAAAATCAAAAAAAATAATAAAATATTCCTCGCAATAGCCTAAATTTCTTAATAAAATCGGATATATAGTCTATTCTTTTAGACAATAATAAAAATTAATAAAATAAATAATACATATTACACATCGAATTGTTTTAAATAATCAATTTTGAAGCAGTTTAGTACAACAGCGTTTTATCCAAAAAGGAAAACGGCATGGCGTTAATAGACGGTTTACCCTCAGTGATACTCTCGAATGTAGCACAATTAATACAACAAAAAGTACCTGCAAAAACAGCACCTCTTGTTGAGCAGTTTGCAGAGCTTCTTTATAGGAATATTTCCACACTTGATTTAGATCACCGTAACGATAGTGACATGTATGGTGCAACGTTAAGTTTATGGAATTCGTTAAATGATCATCAAGATAATACGCCGGTAATTAAAGTTTTTAACCCTGAGGTTTCAAAACATGGTTGGAAATCAAGTCATACGGTAATTGAAGTCATTATTTCTGATATGCCATTTCTTGTCGATTCATTGCGAATAGCACTAAATCGCTTAGGTTTATCACCACACTTAATGCTAAATAGCCCAATTAATATTATACGCGATAAGAAAAATCAAATTACTCAGCTAGCTGCTGCAGCGGATAAGTCATTAAAATCAACTTCTGTAGAAGCAGTGTTTTTTATTGAAGTTGACCGTCAAACGGATCAAAAAGTACTTGACGATATCACTAAAGAACTTCATTCAGTTGTTGATGATATCGCAATCACCGTTGATGATTGGAAAGAGATGCGGACGCGCCTTGGCGAATTAATTACTGAGACAGCTGAAGCAAAATTGCCTTGTTCGATTAATGATCATGATGATGCACTCGAATTCTTGAAATGGATGTTAAACGATAATTTCACCTTATTAGGCTATCGCTCATATGATGTAAAAGCCTTAAAAGGTGATATGTCATTATCTGCGAACGTAGGGTCAAGTTTAGGTTTGATGAAGCGTACCGATGGCACCGTCGAACGTTTAATTTCAACATTATCTTCTTCAGCGCGCGAACTCGCATTAGGTGTTAACCCATTAATTCTAACTAAAACCAACTCACGCTCACGAGTACATCGTCCAGCTCACCTTGATTATATCGGCGTTAAACGTTTTGATGTTAAAGGTAATGTTATTGGCGAAGAACGCTTTGTTGGTCTATTTGGATCGGCTTATTACACCAATAGCGCTTTAGATTTACCCTTAATTAAATCAAAAGTTGCTAACGTATGTGAAAGCTCAGGTTTTGCCCGAGGAACACATGCTTACAAAGCATTGATCAATATTTTAGAGACTTACCCTCGAGATGAAATATTACAAAGTAGTACTGAAGAGTTATTGAAAAATGTTTTAGGTATTTTTCAAATGCAAGAGCGAGATTACTCAGGGCTATTCGTTCGTCGTGATGCATTTGACCGTTTCTACTCTTGCATGGTTTATGTACCAAGAGAACGCTACAACACGGAATTACGTGTTAGTACTCAAAAACTTTTGAAAGAAGCCTTTGGTAGTGATGAAGAAGTCGTGTTTACCACTTACTTCTCTGAATCAGCACAAGCGCGTACTCATTATATTGTTCGTGTTAAATCAACAAAAGCAGATATCAACGTGAAACAAATTGAAAAGAATTTGAATGAAGCAGCAAGAAGCTGGGATGATAAATTATCCGCATCGCTAAACTCCAATAAAGGAGAGGCTAAAGGCAAAATGTTAAGCCGTAAATATTGTAGTTTTCCACAATCTTACAAAGATGAAGTTTTACCTGGTACTGCAATTGTTGATATTGAAAAGCTTGAATCGTTATCAGACAGCAATCCACTTGAGATGCTGTTTTATCAACCTCAAGAAGAAACCGCAGATAGCCGTCATGTGAAATTAAAGTTATTTCATATCGGTGAACCGATTCATTTATCAGATGTTTTACCTATTCTTGAAAACTTCGGTTTACGTGTTATTGGTGAAAGCCCTTATCTCGTTAAAACATCTAGTGGAGAAACTTGTTGGATTCTAGATTTCTCAATGCTACTTACTGGAAAGGGTAAGTTTACACTAGAAATCGTTCAAAACTTATTTCAAGATGCCTTCGCAAAAGTTTGGGCAGGTAAGTTAGAAGATGATGGTTTTAACCGTTTAATTCTTGGTGCTGAGTTAGGTGGACGTGAAGTATCTATTTTACGCGCTTATGCAAAATATGAGCGCCAAATTGGTGGTACTTTTAGTCAAAGTTACATTGAAGACACTTTTGCTCGTTATCCTAATATTGCAGAGTTACTGATTAAGTTCTTTAATTTCCGTTTTGACCCAACAGCCAAAATTTCAGAAAAAACAATAACTAAAATAAGCACCGACATTGAGAAGTCTCTTGATAATGTTGCAAATTTAGATGACGACAGAATTATTCGTCGATTTGTCGAGATGATCAGTGCAACCATTCGTACTAACTATTTTCAGCCTCATCCTAAAACAGGTGAAAAATCTTATATTTCCTTTAAGATTTTACCTAGCCAAATTAGTGATGTACCTCTTCCTTTACCAGAGTTTGAAATCTTTGTATATTCACCACAACTTGAAGGTGTTCATTTACGTGGCGGTAAAGTTGCCCGTGGTGGTTTACGCTGGTCAGATAGACGTGAAGATTTCAGAACAGAAATTTTAGGCCTAGTTAAAGCTCAACAAGTTAAAAACACCGTAATTGTGCCTGTTGGTGCTAAAGGTGGTTTTGTTTGTAAGCAACTTCCTGAAGGAGGTTCACGCCAAGAAATATTCGAAGCAGGAAGAGAGTGTTATAGAACATTTATACGTGGGTTGTTAGATATAACCGATAATATTATAGATGGCCAAGTTGTACCGCCACTTAATGTTGTACGTTTAGATGAAGATGACCCGTATTTAGTTGTAGCAGCAGATAAAGGTACGGCAACTTTCTCAGATACAGCTAATGCTATTTCTGATGAGTATAACTTCTGGATGGGGGATGCTTTTGCTTCAGGTGGTAGTGTTGGTTACGATCACAAAGCTATGGGTATTACCGCAAAAGGTGCTTGGGAATCAGTTAAACGTCATTTCAGAGAGATGGATATAGATTGTCAATCAACAGACTTTACTTGTATTGCAATTGGAGACATGGCCGGTGATGTATTTGGTAATGGTATGTTGTTATCAAAACATATCTGTTTACAAGCTGCATTTAACCACATGCACATATTCATTGACCCTAACCCAGAAGCAGCAAGTTCTTATGTAGAACGTGAACGTTTATTTAATATGCCTGGTTGTACTTGGGATGATTACAATAAAGATTTAATTTCAGAAGGTGGTGCAATTTTTAGTCGCCATGTTAAATCTATTAAATTAACACCACAAATCAAGAAAATGATCGGCACGCAAAAACAAAGCATGTCGCCATTAGATCTAATGCAAGCCATTTTAAAAATGCAAGTTGATTTATTATGGAATGGTGGTATTGGTACTTATGTCAAAGGTTCTAAAGAATCACATATTGAAGTTGGCGATAGAGCGAACGACACACTGCGTATTAATGGTAGTGAATTGCAAGCAAAAGTCGTTGGGGAAGGTGGTAACTTAGGTTTCACACAACTTGGCCGTATTGAATTTGCATCTCACGGTGGTAGAATTAATACTGATGCTGTAGATAATGCTGGTGGTGTTGATTGTTCAGATAACGAAGTAAACATCAAGATACTATTAAATAGCTTAGTTCAAAGTGGCGATTTAACGGTGAAACAGCGTAACCAATTACTTTACGACATGACCGATAATGTTGGTGATATCGTTATTGAAGACTGTTATCGCCAAACTCATTCATTGTCAATTACGGCAATGCGTGGAGCTAATCAACTAAAAGAACAAGTACGATTTATTCATGGTTTAGAAAGAGCGGGTAAATTAGATCGAGCTTTAGAGTTTATTCCAAGTGATGATGAAATTTCTGAACGTTTATCTAAAGGACAAGGTTTAACTCGTCCTGAATTATCAGTTTTACTTGCTTACAGTAAAATGGTACTTAAAGAAGATTTAGTGTGTCCTGATATTACAGAAAATCCATATCACAACCGCTTATTACTTGAAGCTTTCCCTCCACAGTTACAGGAAAAGTACCAAGAACAAATGCAACTTCATCCACTTCGTGCAGAAATAATAGCAACTAAATTGGCTAACAATATCGGTAACGATATGGGATTCAATTTTGTAAATCGTATGTATGAAGAAACTGGCTCAACGGTTTCTGAGATTGCAAATTGTTATGTAATGGCGAGTGAAGTTTTTCAATTAGCAGATATTTGGCAAGAAATAACTGATCTAGATAATAAAATATCTACTTCAATTCAAACAGAAATGTTATTTCAAATGCGAAGAACAGTAAGACGAGCCACGCGCTGGTTCTTACGCCATCGTAATAAAGCTTTAAATATTACAGAAACAATTGAATTCTATCGTCCAACATTTGAGAACCTCGCTAAAAACTTGAGTAATTTACTTGTTGAAGCAGAAGTTGAACAATTAAAACGTGTAGAAACTGACTTAGTGAGAACAGGTGTACCAGAAAGTATTGCTGTACGTATTTCACAGCTTAGCTCTTTATTCCCTGTGATGGATATTGCAGATATTGCTGCATCAGATAATCGTCCAATTGAACTTGTTGCTAATTTATACTTCAAACTAGGAGTTCGTTTGGATTTACATTGGTTCTTAGATCAAATAACGAGTCAACCGGTATCAAACCATTGGCAAGCATTGGCTAGAGCTTCATTTAGAGAAGAACTCGATTGGCAACAACGATCGTTAACACAAGTTGTATTACATTGTGATTGCGGTGTTGAACAGCCAGATGTTGAATCTTTACTTGATAAATGGATTGAAACAAATATACAACCACTAGAGCGTTGGAATCAAATTTTGACAGATTTTAGAATTGGTCAAACTCATGAATTCGCTAAGTTCTCAGTAGCATTAAGAGAATTAATGTTATTGAGTTTAAATTGCGATCCAGCAAAATAAATTTAGTGGTGTAATCAAACTTTAACGAGATTGATTTAACTGATAAAATCCCCGCTATTAAGTGGGGATTTTTTTTAAGAGGCAATATGTTTTATTCCGCAATACGCAAAGTATTATTCAAGTTTGATCCTGAAGCAATTCACGAAATGACCATTAAAGGTTTTAAAGCGACGGGTTCGTCTCCGCTTAACCTATTTTATAAACAGAGTATCGCTGATAAACCGGTTGAAGCTATGGGCATCAAATTTCCTAATCCTGTTGGTTTAGCCGCAGGGTTAGACAAAAATGGTGAATGTATTAATGCTTTTGCTGCAATGGGGTTTGGGTTTGTAGAAATAGGTACTATTACGCCTAAACCTCAACCAGGAAATCCTAAACCACGTATTTTTAGATTACCGTCTGCAAATGCTGTTATTAATAGAATGGGCTTTAATAATAAAGGCGTAGACTATTTAGTTGATCAAGTTCGTAAGGCTAAATTTAAAGGCGTTTTGGGCATCAATATAGGTAAGAATAAAGATACACCCGACGAAAACGCTAAAGATGATTACCTTATTTGTATGCGTAAAGTTTATAACTACGCAACCTATATCACTATCAATATTTCATCACCAAATACCCCTGGATTACGTTCATTACAATATGGTGATGCGTTAAATGAATTATTGGCATCACTTAAAGAAGAACAGCAAATACTTAAAGAACAAAATGGTAAGTATGTTCCTTTAGCCGTTAAAATAGCACCAGATCTCAGTAAAGAAGAGATTGAGTCAATTGCCGAGTGTTTAATTAAAAATAATATTGATGGTGTAATTGCGACTAATACGACTTTATCACGAGAAGGTGTTGAAGGACTTGAGCACGGTGAAGAGCAGGGTGGTCTTAGCGGTGAGCCAGTAAAAGACAAAAGTACTGAAGTCATTCGTTTATTGGCAATAGCATTAGACAACAAATTACCGATAATAGGCGTTGGCGGAATAGCCAGCGGACGAGACGCCCAAGAAAAAATTGCTGCGGGTGCTCGATTAGTACAAGTGTACACAGGGTTTATTTATCAAGGCCCTGAATTAGTGAAAGATATTGTTGAGACACTTTAATATTTTTAAAGTTATTTGTGTGTTTAAAAGCTATTTTTTATTTGTTTAAATAGGAAATAGCTTTAACTCTCCTGCAATGAGATTGAGCACTTTATGCAACTTTGCATTAAGGTATTTTGGTAATAACTTCTCTTGCTGTTCCAGTAATACGAGTTCTGCTGGTGTTATAGCGATAAAGCAATTAATTTGCGGTTGCTCTTCTTGATAGACACTAAAAACATCATCAGAGAAAAAACTCATCTTTCCTGAATGAGATTTTGATTTTTCTGAATCAAAGACTTCAATAGTTTCTAAATAAAGGTTAATTAACAAAATATTTTCTTCATCACCATACCAACTCGCGGTTAATGTTTGAAAATTAAACTGTGCTTCCAGCTTATTAGCCACAGATTTTATTTTATGAAATTTAGCGATTAAATCATTACTAGGTTGGATGGATATCGGCAGTTGTTCTGTCATAGTATTTAGGCGACTTTAATATTAGTCATCAGACATTATCAATATTGATATATAACATAAAGCATAACTGGTTATTTTTGCTAAATTTATCTAAAATTGTGCGCCTACTCTTTCATCATTAGGATTTATCTTTGGATTTATCATTAGATTTGTGGGTTTACTTCACCTTCCTTGCTGCCTTAATGCAAGCTATTCGAACTGCAGGTCAAAAACAACTTTCTGGTCATTTGAACGCCATGGCAACAACAGGTGTTCGTTATATCTATGCACTTCCATTTGCCTGTTTGTATTTGTTTTTTATTACTGAACATCGAGATGTGGTTGTTCCAGAGCTTAATGAGCCGTTTTTGAAGTACGCATTGGTTGCTTGTGTCATGCAAATTATTGGTACGTTTTGTTTAGTTGCAGCATTTAAATATCGCAATTTTGCTGTAGCGACAAGTTTAGCTAAAACTGAAGCAATTCAGGTTGCTGTTGTAGGGGCATTAGTTTTTTCAGCATATTTATCTCCTCTCGGTTGGCTGTCTGTTTTTATCGGTGTATTGGGTGTTCTCATTGTTTCAAAAGTAAAATTTACTTTTACTGATGTTTTTCAAAACCCAGGTGCTGGCTTTGGGTTAGCTTCAGGTTTAGCTTTAGCAGTCACGACATTATTAATTCGAGAATCAAGTTTAGCGCTTAATACTGATTTATTGGTAAGCGCAGCGGTCACACTTGTGTTTATGATCGCAGTGCAATCGGTTATCTCAATTATTTATGTTTGGATTCAAGATAAAAGACAATTAACATTAATGCTTAAGCATTGGCGATTATGTCTATTTGTTGGCATTACGAGTGTAGTTGGCTCAATTGGCTGGTTTACAGCTTCAAGTTTGCAAAATGCAGCTTATGTTAAAGCATTGGGGCAAATCGAAATTTTTATTACATTATTGTTAACTTACCGAATTTTTAAGGAACGCATTAGCCGAATGGAATACTTGGGGATGTTTTTAATTCTAGCTAGCGTGATTATTTTATTGCTTTGGGCATAGTGGCTAGTCGTTGTTTTTGTTACACTCGCAGAAAATTATTATTGATTATATAAATTGGATTTAAAATGAAAATTACAAATAAAACCGTTGTTCAGTTTCACTACACGTTGAAAGATGAAGCTGGTAACGAAATTGAATCATCATATTCTGGTGATCCGCTAGCTTACCTTCATGGTTATAAAAATATGTTAGTGGGCGTTGAAAATGCGTTAACTGGGAAAGAAGTTGGTGATAAATTTTCTGTTACGTTACAACCAGAAGACACTTACGGTGAACGTAAAGAAGATATGATCCAACGTGTACCAGCAAAACATTTGCAAGATGGCCAAGGCACAACCAAATGGAAAGCTGGCATGACTGCTGCTGTTGAAACAGAGCAAGGACAGCGTCAGGTAACAGTTCTTAAAGCAGGTAAGTTTATGGTTACTGTTGATATTAACCCGCCTTTAGCTGGTATGGTGTTAACGTTTGATTTAGACGTTATTGATGTACGTGTTGCTACAGATGAAGAAGCTGAACATGGACACGCACATGGTGTCGGCGGACATCATCATTAATAACCAAGAATAATATTTTTGTTAATTAAAAAAGATCAGCATTGCTGGTCTTTTTTGCTTTTTGACTCAGAGGGAAGAAATTGAAAAATATAAAATTTATCCTATACTCGAACTACATATTGTAATTCAAAGAATGATTGGAATTTAACGTCAATAAATTTAACTTTTCTTTTAAGAGTAATAAAAACCTTAGTACGTCAAAACGTATGATTATTCTAACGGTCATTCTCATCTTTTTTTTGCTTATTTGGCAAACTTTTTCTGCAAGTCGAATTCATCAACAATATCAAGAATCATTAATGGATGCAGTTACCGACCGAATTATTTCTGATTACTTTGATTACTTTACTCAATTACGTTTAGAGATAGATTTATTTCAGCAAAAACAATTAAATGCCATTTCTGAACTGCAAGAAGGCGGAAATAAAGCTTCCGTTGAGCAATACATGAAAGTCTTAAAAAGTCTTCGTAGCGAAATAAAAAACACCCGATTATTTGCAATAATTAATGAACAAGGCAATGGAACGTTAAAGCACATAACTGGAGATTTCTTGCCTACATGCGAAGAAGAAATTTTGTCAACCGTAGCTACTGGTTCTCAAGACTACTTATTCTTACATCGTAGTAAAAAAAGTGTTCATTTTGATTTATTACAACCCTTATCAACGAATGATGGTCAGGGAAAATATTTTTTTGTAGCCTTTAATCCTGGTTTACTCAATGATCTATTGAGTAAATATCAACTCCCGCATCAACAAATTTTCTTAATGAGAGCCGATAGTATAGGCAAAGTTGAGCTAACGACAGAAAGTGTCGATTACACTTCAATGTTAATCGGTTCTGAAGAACTTGATGAGTTTAGTTTTGTTAAAGCGATCCCTAATACCAGGTGGCAACTAGCCATAAGGTTATCCCCTGAATACAGCAGTAATCTATATCAACAAGGATTATTGAAAGCTATAATTGTTTGGTCAGTACTAACCATACTTATTTATGGGTTTTATCGGCTACAAAAAAAACGAACAAAAAGTCATTATAAAATTAAACAAGAATTAGCATTTAAAGATAACCATGATCCTCTTACTGGTTTAGTCAATAGGTTCAGGTTTGAGGCGCTGCTTAATGAAGAAATCTTTAATCGTAAAAATAACGCACTAATTGACAGCGGTGTTGTTTTTCATCTTGATATCGATAAATTTCAAGTGATAAATAATAGTTTTGGTTATGCTGTTGGTGATGCTTATCTCCATAAAGCTTCTTTAGATTTGAAAAATTTTCTTCCTGACAATGCGATTATAAGTCGTTTAGGAAGTGACGAGTTTGCAATTATTTTGCCTACATTATCTTTTAATCAAGCAAAGGATTTTGCGCATAAAATACGACTTTTTATTCAGGGAATAAGTGTTTCAACTATGAATGAAGATACACGCTTAACTGCGAGTATTGGAGTCGTTATTCTCGAACATAATCAACTTGATGCCGAACAAGTGTTTTCATCACTCAGCCAAGCCGTAAGTTTAGCAAAAGAGAAAGGGAGGAATAGGGTACAAATTTACCAAAGTGATGATGAACAACTTATCCATCATGCTAAAGAAATGGCCGCAATTCATGAAGTTTCGAACGCATTACAAGATAATCGTTTAGTACTATACCGTCAGAAAATAAAAGCGCTGACAAGTCGAGATTCATCTCACTTTGAAATACTTGTTAGAATGATGTCTCCTGAAGGAGAACTCATTGCACCGCATAATTTTATCCCTGCAGCTGAAAAATATGGCATTATTCGCCAAGTTGATCATTGGGTTATTGAAAACACTTTCAAAGCTATCGCTGAAAATATTCAAGATTTAGAAACTTGTTACAGTATTAACCTCTCAGGTTTAACGCTTGCAGATCGTGATATTTTTGACAAAGTTGTCGTACTTTTTGATTGCTATAAAATATCACCTCATCGAATATGTTTTGAAATAACTGAAACATCTGCAATTACGCACTTAAAGTCAGCACTACATTTTATGGATAATATGATCGATTTTGGTTGTAGTTTTTCACTTGATGACTTTGGTAGCGGCTTGTCATCCTTCAGTTACTTACAAAAATTACCCGTGAATGTTATTAAGATTGATGGTGCTTTTGTGCGTGATATGGACAATAACGAAGTTAATAGAATATTTGTTGAAAATATTAAACGTATAGCTAATGCGATGAATAAAAAAACAGTTGCTGAATTTGTAGAAAATGCTGAAATAGAAGCACTGCTAACTGAAATAGGCATAGATTATGGACAAGGCTATCATATTCATAAGCCTGAACTTTGGTACACAGGAATTAAAGATTAACGCTATTGATTGAAAGCACTTCTATGACGCTTTCATCAGACAAACTCATTCTCCATAGAATGTTTAAATCATAAAGGCTCATGCCGTAAATTTTTTCATCGACTTGTTTCTTTTTATACGCAGGTCGAGGATCTTGAGATAAAACTTGTTCTATGAAGATTGATAAATCGATGTATTTCTTTTGAAACTTATTTATATCTATCTTAGCCTGTTGTGAAAAAACAACGTTTAAGAATGTCTCTGGTTCATATTGTGCAAAGCCTGCATGGGCATTGTCAATATTATCAGAGTAGGGTATGTAGGGTTTAATATCTAAAATAGGTGTTTGGTCGAGTAAATCTAATCCAGAAATATGTATTAGTAATTGTTTGTGAGTAAACTCAACACCCTCAAGTTTCACTACTGACATTCCTACTGGGTTTGGCCTAAAAGTTGACCTAGTAGCTAATACGCCTATTTTTTTGTTTCCGCCTAAGCGAGGCGGTCTAACTAGTGGTTTCCAGCCTTGTTGTTGAGTTCCATGGAAAACAAATATTAACCAAAGATGGCTAAACTGCTCTATACCTCTAACTAACTCTTGGTTATTAGCAGTAGATAATAACGTAATACTGCCTCTAGCTGCACTCACTAAGCCTGGTTGACGTGGTATCGCGAACTTTTCTTTATAAGGGGAGTTTACTCGGCCGATATAATTTAAGGTGATTTCGTTCTCTGATTGCTCTTGCATTATTTTAGACTTTTCACTTGTTCAACCTGATAAGCTTTGCCATAACAAACGATAGTCGAGACACATTGTTGATTTGCTTGGTCATCATTCATCAATGCGCAACCCGTAAAAATAATCGCATTTGCTTGTTTCTCAAATGCAGCTTTTCGGGCTTGTGTTCTTGCTTCAATTTCGTTTGGGAGCGCATGATGGCTTTTCGCTTGACAGTTTTGACCCTCAACCATACCTATGAGTTTATAACGACCTGTAAAATCACTTTCATCTTCAACAACCTTTACGTGAGAATGGCTAAAGTAATCCTTAAAATTTTCTTTATCCAAATTTGTTGAAAGCGTATATGTTGAAGAACATGCGGATAATGTTAACGCAGCAATAATATAGAGAGTAGTAACAAGTAATCTTGGGTGTTTAGTTAAAACTCCGTAATTTATTTCATTTTTATTCATATAAACTCTTATTTCTTAATCGTTAATGTTAGTGGAGCTTGATTGCTTATCCAATAGTTAAATAATTGGTCAATAACTTTACTTTGCTGTTTCATCTCAAGCCAATTTCGCATAAATAGCTCAAAAGCCTGATCATTATGGTTAATTGGAAATGCCATAGAAAGAGGTGCCAGCACAGGTTTAGGTACAATAACAGTGTACTCAGGATGTAACAAACTCCAAGCAGAGGCTGCTGCTGCGCCAAATAGCATGCCATCAATATGCTCATACTTTTCTTTAAAGAATAATCTTGGTGTTGAAATTTCCCATGCTTTATTATAAATAAAGTTACGTTCTACTGCTTTTTGATAGAAAAAAGTTTCAGGAATGCCAATAGTAAGATCTTTATTCTCAATAATTTCCGACCAGTTCTTGAATTCTACACGCCTCTCATCTTTAACAATAAAAGCTAGTGACTGTGTTGAATAGGGGACGGTAAGTGTGAATTTAATCATATTGTCTGGAATAACGGGAATGCCCGTTGTTATATCTAGATAACCTGATTGTAATAAGGCTTCCGCTTCATGATGAAAAACTCTCACAAACTCAACACTGACACCTAAATCTTTGGCGAGTAAGTTCATGATTTCAATATCAAAGCCGACTAACTTACCTTTATTATTATGAAAAGCGTAAGGTAAATCATCTCTGAAGTAACCTATTCGAATAAACCCTCGTTGTTGAACACGTGTTAAAACAGGTGAGAATGAAGGTGTGGTAACTAAGTTACTCGGGCTATTTTTAATATAGGTACTTTTAACATTGCTGAATAAAAAATCGCGTTCAATAAATTTCGTATAACCTTGATATTGATGACTTATTGAATCAAAACTAAAACGTAATGATATAAACGCAATCAATGAAATAAGTGGGATTATTGCCAGGTTACGTGCAAGAGAGCGCCATTTTATTGTAAAGCGCTTTAGCATTGCTGTAGCGATTAATAAAGGAAGGCAGCTTGAGAATACCACTGAAAATATAGCACTTAATCTACCACCAATAAGATTTTCAGCAACTAAGTAAAAGTCAAACATAGCTCCAGATACGTTAAATAACTCAAGTAAGTTTTGCATGGCGAGTGTCGTACTACCAAATAATTGGGGCAAGCCAGCAACAGCTAAATTGATATGATCGGAGAATGAGATATGAGCGCCAGAGAACCAAGCACCGAATAATACGAAAAGTAATGCGAGTAGCTTGCCGCCAACCGGTAAACTAAAGGATATAGGTACTATAACCTCTGATATTCTTTCTAGATCTGCGTCATGTGGATATTTATTTTTGAGTAATTGTTTAGTGTTTTCAACAATCATAGGTATTACTGAAAAGAAACTGCCTGTAGCAAAAGCAGTGATCATGGGCTCTCTGCATACCCGAACTATTTCTCGGTAACCAAAAGGAGTGATAGTTGCAACAACTGAGGGAAAAACCACAAAACAGAGCAAGGTTACCAAAACCGTAGCACTCATCATATAAACAACTAAACCATCTAATTGGCTTGCATCAAGGGTCGCTGCTGCTCGCCAACCAATACAAAGAACGCCGAGTGGGGCAAACTTCATTATAAAATTATTAATATTAGCAACAGCTTGTTGTAAGTTTGAAAGCACCAGTAATGTTTGCCTTTTTGATTTTATTTGCATGAGACCTACGCCCATACAGATACTAAAGAAAACAACAGCGGGCACTAATGTATTTGAAAAAGCATGGAACGGGTTAGCTGAAATAAATAAATCAATAAGACTAAGTTCAGGTGCGATTTTTATTGTATTCGCAGAATAGAACTCAGCGTTTTGCCATTCAGGAAAAGACAAGGGAGTGCTAAAAATGAAGAAGAGAACCACAAATATCATCATGAAAATAATGAACAAACTTTGCTTAGATATATTTTTTGCTTTACTCGGTGTCAGCCCGCCAAGACCAACAATGAGTGAAAGTATAATATAAGGGAGCACTGTCATTTGTAAGGATGTGACGAACGCATTAGCGGTATTATCAATCACTGAATAGGTTACAGAAAAGTAGTAACCGAGAAGTAAGCCAATAAACATAGCTGAGATTATTTGTACTGATAAAGCAGGTTTACTAAACGACATATAAAAGCTTATGATTTTAAGTTTTGCCATAATAAATATTATAACTAACTATTTAAAAATTATAATAAAAAGATCTAACGTTATTGTTTTTTTGTTATTTATCGGCTAATACTTACAAAAAAGGCAGTGAATATTCACTGCCTTTGATTAAATAGAAACAAGCGTTATTTTACACGCATACCGGGTTGTGCACCGTCATCAGGATTTAAAACCCACAAGTCTTTACCTCCAGGTCCAGCGGCAAGTACCATGCCCTCAGACATACCAAAGCGCATTTTACGTGGCGCTAAGTTAGCAACCATTACAGTATGCTTACCAATTAAATCTTCAGGTTGATAAGCTGATTTAATACCTGCAAACACTTGGCGTGTTTCACCACCTTCTTCTTTTGAATCAAGCGCTAGTGTTAAACGCAATAATTTGTCTGCTTTTTCAACATGCTCAGCATTAATTATTTTGACAATGCGTAAATCAACTTTAGCAAAATCGTCAAATTGAATTTCTTCACTAATAGGGTCACAACCTAGAGGATCATTAAGCGCTGCAGTATTATCAACAACTTTGTCTTTTTTAGACTTCTTCTCTTTTTTTGACGATTTTTCTGGTTCGTCTTTAGAAAGCAAGTTGTCTTTTGACGCTTCAGTCATCGCATTGACTTTGTCCATATCAACACGCTGTAACAAGGCTTTGAACTTATTGATTTTATGATCAGTAAGTAAAGTTTTATGTCCTTCCCAGATTAATTCATCATTCAAAAATGCTGCTGTGCTGTCAGCTAACACTGGCAATACAGGCTTTAAATAAATCATTAATGTACGGAACATGTTGATACCAAGTGAACAAATATCATGTACTTCTTGTTGTTTGCTTTCGTCTTTTACTAACTGCCAAGGTTCTTTTATAGCAATATATTCGTTCACTTTATCTGCTAGCGCCATAATTTCACGCATACCACGAGCAAAGTCACGTGATTCGTAATGAGCGGCGATAGAGTCACCTGCTGCCATCACTTCATCAGCAAGCGATTGGTTATCAATATTCGTCGACAACATACCGTCAAAGCGTTTAGTAATGAAACTTGCACAACGCGAAGCAATATTAACTACTTTTCCGACTAAATCTGAATTTACCCGTTGAGCAAAGTCTTCAAGGTTTAAATCTAAGTCATCAATTTTATGGGTTAATTTAGCCGCATAGTAATAACGTAAATATTCTGGGTTTAAATGATCTAAATAAGTGCGACCTTTAATAAAAGTGCCTTTTGATTTAGACATTTTCGCGCCATTAACGGTAACAAAGCCATGTGCGTGAACAGCAGTAGGTTTTCTGAAACCAGCACCTTCAAGCATCGCTGGCCAGAATAAACTATGGAAATATATTATGTCTTTACCGATGAAATGATAAAGCTCAGCTTCTGAATCTAATTGCCAAAACTCATCAAAGTTAATACCTTTTTTATCACATAAGTTTTTGAAACTACCCATGTAGCCAATAGGCGCATCTAACCATACGTAAAAATATTTACCTGGAGCGTTAGGTATTTCAAAACCAAAATAAGGTGCGTCTCGGCTTATATCCCACTGTTGTAGACCTGACTCAAACCATTCAGCGAGTTTATTTGCCATTTCATATTGTAATGCGCCACTTCGAGTCCACTCTTCTAACATTTCACCAAAAGCGGGTAAATCGAAAAAGTAATGTTCAGAATCTTTGAAAACTGGAGTAGCACCAGATACAACAGAACGAGGGTTTAATACTTCTGTTGTTGAGTATGTTGCACCACATTCGTCACAGCTATCGCCATTTTGATCTTCCGCTTTACACTTAGGACAAGTACCTTTTACGAAGCGGTCAGGTAAAAACATGCCTTTTTCTGGGTCATAAAGCTGAGAAATAACTTTAGTTTTAATATGCCCTTTAGCGTGTAAACGATTATAAATTTCGTGAGCAAAGGCTTCATTCTCAGGACTGTGAGTCGAATGGTAATTGTCAAAGCTGATGTGGAAGTCAGCGAAGTCAGCCATATGCTCTTCACGTACACCATTGATCATTTCTTCAGGTGTTACACCTAATTCTTGTGCTTTAAGCATAATAGGTGTGCCGTGGGCATCATCTGCACAAACAAAATAAGTTTCATGACCGCGCATGCGTTGAAAGCGTACCCAAATATCGGTTTGGATATGTTCAAGTAAATGACCTAAATGGATAGAACCATTGGCATACGGTAAAGCACAGGTAACAAGAATTTTGCGTTTATTTTCAACTTGTGATGATGACTGAGGTAACGACATAGAAAGTTTACATTTATTGGTGGTAATTATGGGGGGAATGGTACAGAATTTGTAGTCACTTTTCATCAATAATTATTGCTTAAACGCGATAAAGTGCCTTTTAAAATGTTCTCAAAGATATTTTCCTCAAAAACACTCTCTAGTGATACACAACAAGCACTTCTTGATACTTTAAAAAATTATCGTAGTGACAATTTCCCTAAAGGACTTTTATTTCCTGATATTTCTCCTGAAATAACTTTAGAAAAAAGCAATACCGTTGTTATTAAATTAACATTACCCTTTCCATGTAGAGGTGAAATTGAATTATTAAGCGAGCTGCTTACTAAGCAATTTGAGCAAACAGTTAGATTTGATATTAGTTTCGATATATTTGCAGTACGTAGCCACGAAATTACCGGTATAAAAAATATTATTGCCATCGCTTCTGGAAAAGGAGGGGTAGGGAAGTCAACTACCGCTGTTAATGTTGCCTACGCGTTGATAGCCGAAGGTAGTTCTGTCGCAATTTTAGATGCGGACATTTATGGTCCTTCAGTCCCTACATTATTGGGAATGAAAGGAGAAAAGCCAAGTTCTGAAGATGGAAAGTTATTAACACCTATTGATGCTAATGGCCTAAGTGCAATGTCTCTTGGGTTTTTAGTGGATGAGAATGATGCGACAGTTTGGCGTGGTCCTATGGCAAGTAGGGCTTTTAGCCAACTACTTAATGAAACCGATTGGCAAGGGATTGATTATCTTATTGTTGATATGCCACCCGGTACTGGCGATATTCAATTGACATTATCACAACAAGTCCCCGTTGCCGCCTCTGTTGTTATCACAACACCCCAAGACATAGCACTTGCTGATGCGATAAAAGGTATTGCTATGTTCGAGCAAGTGAAAGTGCCGGTATTAGGCATTATTGAAAATATGAGCTATCACCAATGTGAAAATTGTGGCCATCACTCACACTTATTTGGAAAAGGAGGAGGGGAGCGTGTTGCACATAAATATAATACGCAATTATTGGGGCAGTTGCCGCTTGATGCGAGTATTCGATCTGATGCAGACAAAGGCGTTTCACCATTATTAACAGATAACACTAGTAACATTAGTCAGCAATACCGTAAAATAGCACGAAATATTGCCGCTCAGTTGTATCTGCAACTAGATTCACGTAGTCCAAATACCGCGAGTATATTGATTGAAGATTAGTTTTCGTTGCTAATTCCCTAAACTTAAAGCATTAACGTAAGAAGAACTGACATGAGATTGTGCGACAGAGATATAGAAACATCACTTGAAAATGGTGACATTATTATTACACCTAAACCTGATAGCAGTATGATTTCAGGCGTAAGTGTTGATATTCGTTTAGGAAATGAATTCCGAGTTTTTCAAGATCACACTGCACCCTTTATTGACTTAAGTGGCCCCAAAGCTGAAATGCAAAAAGCGATGGATTCAGTAATGAGTGATGAAATAGTTATTCCTGACGGAGAGGCTTTCTTTTTACATCCAGGAGAGTTAGCACTGGCAGTTACTTATGAATCGGTCACTTTACCTGATAATATTGTTGGTTGGTTAGATGGCCGCTCATCCCTAGCTCGTTTAGGTTTAATGGTTCATGTTACAGCACATCGTATAGATCCCGGCTGGTCTGGACAAATCGTTTTAGAATTTTACAATAGTGGAAAACTTCCTTTGGCTTTGCGTCCAAAAATGAAAATAGCCGCTCTAAATTTTGAAACAATGTCTTCGAGTGCTTTACGCCCTTATAATAAACGTGAAGATGCAAAATATAAAAATCAAACGGGTGCTGTTGCTAGCCGTATCAGCGAAGATGATTCTGATAAAAGCTAAAAGCTAAAAGCTAAAAAGCCGTAAAATGAGTAAATCATATTACGGCTTTTTTGATCTTGGGATAACAATTATGCTGATATAATTTGTTGTTTATCTATCTGACTGACACAGAGTTTTAATGCATTTAAAAGTTTTTCTTTATCATGATACAAACTCCCAGAAGCATTAGAAAGATCACAATGAATAACAGGCAAAATAGCTGATGTAACACTTTCATCATGACAAATAACACTGTCAATTGGCAAACAACCAATATTTTCTTTTATCCAAATAAGTTTTTCGTCTAGAGAAAGCGCTGCTGCGGGGCTCTCTTCAGCGCCTAAGTTCTCAATAAACACACAATGAGCAGAACTCGCTTCAATGGCTTTAGTGATGTCTCTTACTAATAGAGGGGGAATAACGCTTGTCAGAAAGCTTCCTGGGCCTAATATAATTAGATCAGCAGAAGCTATTGCATCAATACACAAAGGTAAGGTTTTGACTAAAGGTGCTAATAAGAGCTTTTCTGGCATTATTGGCATTTTATCAACAGATAATTCACCTACTTTACAGCGTCCTTTCGGATAAAAGGCCATTAAATCGGTAGGTGTTTCAGACATAGGATACAAAGGTGTTCTAACACCTAATAAACGTCTAACAAGAATAATTGAATCGAGTGGACGAGATTGTAACTGCACAAGAGCATATAATATAAGGTTACCTAAGTTGTGGCCACCAAGTTCATCTTGACCATCAAACCTAAAATCAAATAATTGACTGCCTACTGAATCTTTATCAACCAGTAATGTTAAGCAATTACGGAGATCACCCCAAGCAATAGAGCTACTTCTCTTACGTAACCTGCCTGTAGACCCACCATTGTCGGTTGTAGTAACGATACCGGTTAACTGCTTCCTTAAAAAAGAAAGGGTAGATAGCACACGACCTAAGCCATGTCCTCCACCAATCGCAACAACATTTAACTTTTCTAACTGCATTAAAAATTCTTATTATTAGAGCATTAGTACAACTTTACTCCCAATTTAATCATAAATAAACCATAAACCTTGATCCCATTAAGCTTGTCTAAGTGATTATTGATAAATATTGTTATAAATATCGCTTTATAATTAAATAATCTTTTAACATTAGTGACATGGGTAAATATATAAAAATATTTAATGAAAAGAGGTGATTGATAAATCACTGGTTAAACAAAAATCAGTCAACTTGACGCTTAAGTAAACACTTAATTAAAAACTTTGAAAAAAATCTCTTTTTATCTAAAATAAGGGTTGACAGTTTTAGGTCGGGTGCTTAGAATGCGCCTCGCTTTCAACGAGTGATTAATCATTTGTTTGGCAATGAATTTGTAGCATATTAGGCCATGTTATTTATTTGTAAGCGGGGCTATAGCTCAGCTGGGAGAGCGCTTCGCTGGCAGCGAAGAGGTCTGCGGTTCGATCCCGCATAGCTCCACCAAGTTTTAATTTGTTTGAATGAATTAAATTTGTTCGAGCAAAATTGGTTTTAAGTTATTTTATGACTTGAAATAGAAAAGTTTACTTTTCACGATAGTATTTGTGTCCCTATCGTCTAGAGGCCTAGGACACCGCCCTTTCACGGCGGTAACAGGGGTTCGAATCCCCTTAGGGATGCCACTTATTTTTATTTTCGTTTATTTTTAATAAATGAAAGTTAAGTAGGTAAAAAGGGTATAACAAACTAGGTCTTGTTATTTCCTTTGTATTAAAGCCTAACGAGAGTTAACTTTATTCATAAAAACAAGGTGTTAACCTTGTACGATGCTTTTCTAAAGTAGTTGACCGTTGTTTATTCAATGATTACCTACTTAATAGTTTTAGTGTCCCTATCGTCTAGAGGCCTAGGACACCGCCCTTTCACGGCGGTAACAGGGGTTCGAATCCCCTTAGGGATGCCACTTATTTTTATTTTCGTTTATTTTTAATAAATGAAAATAAAGTAGGTAAAAAGGGTATAACAAACTAGGTCTTGTTATTTCCTTTGTATTAAAGCCTAACGAGAGTTAACTTTATTCATAAAAACAAGGTGTTAACCTTGTACGATGCTTTTCTAAAGTAGTTGACCGTTGTTTATTCAATGATTACCTACTTAATAGTTTTAGTGTCCCTATCGTCTAGAGGCCTAGGACACCGCCCTTTCACGGCGGTAACAGGGGTTCGAATCCCCTTAGGGATGCCACTTATTTTATTTTTGTTTACTTTTAGTAAATTAAAAAGAAGTAGGTAAAAGGGTATAACAAACTAGGTCTTGTTATTTCCATTGTATTAAAGACTAACGAAAGTTAACTTTAATCATAAAAACAAGGTGTTAACCTTGTATGATGCTTTTCTAAAGTAGTTGGTCTTTGTTTGTTCAATGATTATCTATTTAATAGTTTTAGTGTCCCTATCGTCTAGAGGCCTAGGACACCGCCCTTTCACGGCGGTAACAGGGGTTCGAATCCCCTTAGGGATGCCACTTATTTTTTTGTACAAGTTTATATAAGAAATAGTGCTATAAGTGATATAAAAAAACCGACTTATGTCGGTTTTTTTATGCCTGAATTTTGATGGCGTTATTAAAGTGGTAATGTTAAATCGAAGTCGAAGGGTCGTAATATCAACTCTCATGATTTTATCGATTGTAGTTGACTCTAATGCTTTATTTTGGAGTTAATAGAATAACGTAGACCCTCAGCGAATTAAGCTTACAATATTTAGCTGAGGGCTACCTGATGATTTTTCTAATTAATGCTTCATCATCGCCAAGCTTTCCTCAGCAAAACCAACACCAGCTTCGTTATAGAAGTTAAATACTTTATCGACGCCGTAAGTTTCAATTTCCCTTCTTTCATCATCAAATCGAGCAATAGCTGCTATTTTTCCTTGATAATTAGCATGTCTCAATTGCAGTGTTATATTCTTTATATCTTGAATTTTAGGTAGGGCGAGCAGGATTAATTCAAGTTTTTCTATTTTTAAGTTTTCCCAAAAATCTATATTTTCAGCATCACCACAATATGCTTGTACATCATTCTCGTTCAACCAAGCTATTTTATCTTTGTCTGCATCTAAACCCCAAACCTGTCCTTTAGCTTGACTATTTAGAGCTTTGTAAGCACCCATACCAACTCGACCCATGCCAATAACAACTATGGGTGCATCGCAGGGTTGAGTGAAGGTATCTTCAATAAGCTTATCTTTATTTTCGAATTTACAAATGAATGACTTATATTTAGTGAAAATTTCATGGGCATAGTTATAAATTATATTAGTGATTATAAAGGACAAAGATACAGCTAACGATAAAATTACTAACCAATCGTTACTCAACCACTCATTTTTTGTTGATATCGAAGCGATGATTAAACCAAATTCACCAAAATTGCTTAATGCTAAAGCGGTGAGGTAAGCGGTTCTTCCACGTAGTTTAAATTGTATAAACAGAAAAAAGAACAAAGCAAATTTAACGGGTATTAATAAGGTTAAGAGGCTTGCCATAGCAAACATTTCCCAGGTAGGTAAAGCTGTAAAACCAATCGATAAGAAAAAACCAATAAGAAATAGATCTTTAAAGCCCATCAATGATTTATTAATTTCACTCGCTTTACTGTGGGAAGCTAAATACATTCCCACTAAAAGTGCACCCAAGTCTCCTTTAATACTCACTAATTCGAAAAGTTCGTAAGCACCAAAAGCTAAGAAAAACCCGGTAAGTGGAATAAGCTCGCCATGACCCACCTGATTTATGAACTTATTTATTAATGGTTTAATAAAAAAGGCACTTAACAGAAGAAAAGCCCATAAAGTGGGTAACTTACCCGTTGCCACCACTAAAAATATAACCGCAACTATATCTTGAATTACCAATACACCTACAGCCAATTTACCATGACGAGTTCGCATTTCACCGTGATCTTCCAAGAGTTTAACAACACAAACAGTGCTACTAAAACTAAGCGCAAAAATAATTAAACCTATGGTATAAAATGATAAATCTGCAAAATAACCAATAGCAGCAATGGCCAATAACTTAAGTAAAAGTGCTCCTACTAATATCCAAGTAATACTATGAGACAAGCTACCTAGCCACACTTCATTTTTTAATAAATCTTTCACATTGAGCTTTAAACCAATAGTAAATAGCATCAATGTTATGCCTAAATTTGCCAATGTAATTAAACTGTCGTCAGCTTGAAATCCTAAAAAATGCAGCAAAAAACCAGCAAATAAATAGCCAATTGAAGGGGGTAATGAAAACGACTTTGCCGCCATTCCACAGACGAAAGCAAATAATATCCAAATAAAGTCCATATTATTTGTCCATGATCTCTTGAAATTGTTTTGAAACAAACTCAGCAATTATTGGTTGGGCTTTAAAATTTGGATGGATTCCATCTTCCTGCATTAATGTTGAGTCGGTTACTAAGGGTTCAACAAAAAAATTCAACAAATTACTACCTGTTTCAGCGGCAACATCAATGAATACCTGTTCGAACATTTTATTATAACGAGGTCCATAATTTGGTGTTATTTTAATTTTATATAGTGATACTGGGATGTTCTTGTCTTGAGCTAGCTTTATCATTTGTAACAAATTATTTTTAATCTTCTTAGGTGAATAGCCTCTAAGACCATCATTTCCACCAAGTTCAATGACTAAATGGTCAACCTTTTCTTTTGCTAATATCCCCGGTAACCTTGATAAACCGCCTGTTGTAGTCTCACCACTAATGCTAGCATTAGTGATCTTATAAGCACTATTTTGCGTAGTTAACTGTTTGTTTAAAAGATGAACCCAGCCTTGGCTTTGTTTCATTCTATAACTTGCACTAACACTATCACCTAGTAGTAAAATAGAATGCTTGGTGGAATCGTTAGCCATTGTCGAAAAAGATGTAAAAGATAAAGCGATAAAGCTTAAAAATATTAAAATATAAATGGGATGTTTATTCATGAAGTCAAAGTCCGAAGCCATATTAAAAGTAAGTGCGTTAACTAAATCTGTACAGTTAGATGAGAAAACTCTCGAGCTACTTCAACCTGTTCATTTAACCGTGAATTCAGGTGAAACATTAGCAATTGTAGGGTCATCAGGTTCAGGTAAAACAACCTTGTTATCAATCTTAGCTGGCTTAGATTTACCTACATCAGGTGAAGTTTATCTTAAAAACCACCCATTGCACCAATTTAATGAAGAGCAACGTAGTCAAGTTCGTGCCGATCATGTTGGATTTATCTTTCAACAATTTTTATTGATTAGCAGTTTGACTGCGCTTGAAAATGTAATGTTACCTGCAGAGTTAGCCAATTTACCTGATGCGAAAGAACAAGGTTTAGCATTATTAGCTTCTGTTGGGCTTGCCGAGCGAGCTGAACATTACCCATCTCAATTATCAGGTGGTGAACAACAACGCGTTGCCATTGCCCGTGCATTTATTACTAAGCCAGATGTATTGTTTGCTGATGAACCGACCGGAAATTTAGACACTAAAACGGGAATTCACATTGCAGATTTATTGTTTCAATTAAATGAAAAACACGGCACAACGTTAGTGTTGGTTACCCATGATCCAAAACTCGCTCAGCGTTGTCAGCGCCAAGTTGTAATGGACAGTGGTGTTTTACAAGAATCCAATTTAGATAATGTCGATGTAGAAGAACTCTCAGCTGATCTGAAAGTAGGTTAGATATGAGTGAACTAATTGTAAAACCTTCAAAAGCTTGGCTTAAGCAATCCTTACGTTTATTACACCATGAATTTCGTCGTGGTGAATTAACAATAATATTTTTAGCGATTGTACTTGCGGTAGGTACTGTATTCTCGCTTACAGGTTTTTCTGAACAAATTAAACAAGCCATTATTAGCAATAGTGCTAATACCATAGCTGCTGACCGTGTATTGGGATCTAGCCGGGAAATACCGACAGAATATATTGACAAGAGTAAAAGTTTATCACTCAACGTTGCTACTAAAGTTCTGCTCGATTCGATGGTTTTTTCAGGCGACAACATGTTGTTATCTGAACTTGATATTATCTCAGAAGAATACCCTTTACGGGGTGAGTTTTTGGTAAAAATGTCGTTAGATCAGGAAGTGCCAACCTCAGTGGGTGCTCCAATGCAAGGAACTGCCTATGTTGAAGAAAGCATACTCAGCCGTTTGGATGTTAAAATAGGCGGGACGATAGAAGTAGGCGTTTTACCACTTACTATTGCTGGTGTTATTGTTGATATACCTGATCGTTCATATCGCATGTTCGTTGCTGGACCTTCTATATTTTTTAATATTAAAGATATAGAAAAGACTGAACTGATAAAACCGGGTAGCCGTGTTTACCATCAATATTTATTTGCAGGTGAACGAGATGATATCGAAGAATTTGAAGATTGGATAAAACCACAGCTTAACGAATCTCAAAATTGGTATTCAGCAAAATCTGCTCAGAATCGATTGTCAAAAGTATTAGATAGCTCTGAGAAATTTTTATCATTAGCAAGTATGTTAGGCATTGTTCTCGCCGCGGTTGCAGTAGCGGTAGCAAGCAGAAGATACGGACAAAGACATCAACCTATGGTTGCTGTATTTAAAGCGTTAGGAGCTTCTAAATCACACGTTAAAAAGTTATACATGCTTCATTGGGGCTTATTAAGTTTAATCAGTATCATAGTAGGGCTTGTTATTGGCTATTTATTGATGATTGCAGGTGTAAGTGCTATAGAAAGTTATTTGTCATTAGATGAAAGCCAGTTAACGTTCAAGCCATTTATAACAGCGGTAATCACTGGTTTACTTTGTTCTGTTGCTTTTGCTGTTCATCCCATCACTGAATTGATTTCAACCAAACCTCTCGATGTTATTCGAGGCTTTAAACAAAATGTGTTACCACGTTTTGGGTGGCATCAAATGATCCCTTTATTAGCACTTTTCGCATTACTGATGTTATTTAGTCGTGATTTAATTATGAGTTCATCATTATTACTTGGCGGTATAGTGGTTTCAGGTATTTTATTGCTTCTAGGGCGAATGATCATGGGAGCAGGGCGAAGTGCTGGCGCTAAAGCGGGGAAAGCTTGGCATTTAGCTTTGGCAAACTTAAAACGACGTGCAAACGAAAACAGTGTGCAATTAGTTAGTTTTACAATCGCAATTCAGTTGCTACTTTTAATAACAGTGATGAAAAGTTCAATTATTGATGAATGGCAATCACAATTTCCGGAAAACACACCTAATCATTATTTACTGAATATCGCGAATGACGAGGTTGCACCACTTCAAACTTTTGCAGATGAATTAAGTATCGATAATCAAGGGTTTTATCCTATTTTTCGAGGGCGTTTATCTGCTATCAACGGCGAAAAAACAGTAAGTCTTGACGACGATGATGATCTTGAAGAAAGTGAAAACGAGAATCAAAAAGAAGAAGTCGTTAAAGAAAAAGCCACTGAATCCACAAAAGATGACAAAGAAAAGTCAAAAGAACGTAAAGGGGCTGGTCGAGAATTAAGTTTAACATGGCAGGCCGATTTACCGATGACAAACGAAATTGTTGAAGGGGAATGGTGGAAAGAGAATGATGCATTACCACAAGTATCTATGGAAAGTGGTATGGCTGAACGCTTAGAAATAAAATTGGGTGATGAGCTAACTTTTACGTTAGGGACTGATGAGTTTACTGTGCCGGTTACGAGTCTTCGTGAAGTTAACTGGAAAAGCAGGCAATTAAATTTCATTATGGTATTTAATCAAGCTGCCGTTAGCGGAATTGACACAACGTCTATTTCTGCTTGGATGGTGCCAGAAGAAAGTAAAAATCAGGTTTATCGATTTTTAAGCCAATACCCCACTGTATCTATTATGGATTTTGGCTCGATTATGAAGCAGCTCACTAAAATGATTGAGCAAGTATCGATAGCTATCGAGCTGATCCTTGTTTTAGTTGTGTTAGCAGGAACGCTTGTCTTGGTCGCTCAAGTTCAAGCAAGTATGGAAGAACGAGAGCGTGAACTTGCGATTTTACGTACTTTGGGAGCTAAAGGTGCATTGTTGAGAAACAGTGTGTTGTTTGAGTTTATTGCACTTGGCGCTGTCGCTGGTTTGATGGCGAGTATTGCTATGGAAATTGCGGTGTTTTTCTTACAAACTCAGGTTTTCGATATGACTGCAAGCTTTCATTTTAGCTACTGGCTCGTTGGTATATTTTCGGGTGCTGGCTTTGTAGGGCTTATGGGCATGTTAAGTTGCTGGCGTTTATTGAACTTATCAAGTGTTACATTGATCAGACGAACAATGTAACAGGTTCTAAAAAGCTTAAAATTTTCACCTTTGGCACATAAAAATGTTTGAGGTGAACTTTATCATCTAATTTATGCTTAATTTTATCGACACTTAATTTGAATATCCGTTATAGTTGCTGTCAAATTATTTATAATAAAGACAAGTTAACACGATGGGATTAATAGAAAAATCAAGTGGTGCAGCAAAAATTCTAATTGTAACAGCAGCACTTTTTGTTGTTTTTGCAGGTATAAAAACGGCAGCTAATATTTTAGTGCCTTTTCTGCTTTCAGTGTTTATTGCTATTATTTGTAATCCACTTATTGCCCGAGCTAGCCGTTATAAAGTACCAAAAGTTTTAGCGGTACTTCTCGTGATAGCATTGTTTGTTGTTATTGCACTTTCACTTGCCGGTTTAGTAGGGAAGTCACTCACCGAACTTTCGTTATTATTGCCTGAATATCGTGAACAATTAAAAGATCAATTCGTTTGGTTAACTGAACGACTTGCAGAAAAAAATATTATTATATCCCCAGCATTACTTATTGAGTATTTTGACCCCGCAGCAGCGATGGGTCTCGCTGCTGACATGTTAAGTGGATTAGGCAGTGTAATGGCTAATTTGTTTCTTATTATTCTTACCGTAATATTTATGCTGTTTGAAGCATCGACGTTACCTAAAAAACTACATTTTGCATTAGCTGATCCAGATATGCGTTTAAAGCAAATAGATCGTTTTCTTGTCTCTGTGAATAACTATTTGGCCATTAAAACTTTAGTGAGTATTGCGACAGGTATAACAGTTTCATTAATGCTATGGGCGTTTGGTTTAGAGTTTTTCTTACTGTGGGGAGTTCTGGCTTTCTTACTTAATTATATTCCCAATATTGGGTCTATTATCGCGGCAGTCCCACCTATGTCGTTGGCTGTTTTACAACTAGGTGTACCTGAAGCAGGTCTAATAGGTTTAGGTTATTTCGTGATTAATATAGTAATGGGAAATATCGTAGAACCAAGGTATTTGGGTAAAGGACTAGGGCTATCAACCTTAGTTATTTTTCTCTCTTTGATATTTTGGGGATGGTTATTAGGCTCAGTGGGTATGTTACTGTCGGTACCATTAACGATGATCATTAAAATTGGCTTAGAGAACTCAGAAGAAGGTCGTTGGTTTGCTATATTATTGTCAGGTGAAGACGATATTAAAGAACCTGAAAAGGTTGAGAGCTAAGCCATTTATTTACTTGGTTTTACTTTTTAAAACCAAGTTTAGATTGTCCATTTGATAAAAATTGTACTGCTTCTTTACGCTTTTTGCCGATGAGAAGTGGTCCATCATCCATAAATAGAAAGTTCTTCCAACAACGCTGGAAAACCGCCCAAGTTGTTTCAATCACATTGTTTCTAGCACTGCAGAAATAAACAACGGTATTATTATCCCAAGTTAGATGAGCTATAATTTCTTCAGGTAGTTCCTCTTGTTCACTGTCCCAAATACTTTCCCATGCAACCTTTTTTTGCCATGTCGTTTCTTCGAAAGGCCAGTCTCCTTTTTTAAAAAAATCAGGGTGGTCAACTTGTCGGCTAATAAATGTATCCCAAACAACTTGTGCCCGAGCTTGCGCCATTGGTTTGATTTTTGTCTTGTCTTTATCATTTATGAGTAAACTCTTATGTCTAAAGATCCAAGCATTTTTTAGTTCATCTAAGGGGATATAATTCATGAAGACACTCATGTTGATTTGAAATTCTAGGAAGTTATTGGGGATGATACACCATTCTGAGGGAATTTTTGCTTGATAGTGGTATTTTTTAATAGTTTTTATCAGGTAATGAAAATGTACTTTATTTTATAGATACTCGGTTAACAGACATTGATATTTTGCTAATTTAAATGACGAATATAGACAGTAGGGAAGTTAACTTTAATTCAACGTCTTGGGGTTTTACCTAAATTTCTTGTATTCAACTCCTTGCATTAAATTGTGATATGATATATTTAGTTAATTAATGTTATCATTTAAATAATGTAATGATGATATTAGAGCTTATTACTTCCCTGTAACCTTTCAAATAGAAGCATGAAATGAAAATTAAATTAATTAAAGAATTAACACTAAATGACGAATGTATTTCAACAGAAGAAGTCTTTGAAGCACAAAAAATAACACCTAGATCTACTACAATAGAATTAACTACCCCACAGGGTAACGTAGTGCGCGTATTCCATTATGAATACGAAGAAGTTGAATGCTAAAACGCAATTTTTTTTGTCTCTGATTTTACTCAGCTTCATATATTTTAATAGAAATAAGTTAACTTCTATTGTATTAAGTTAACCATTTTAGGAGCCGTTTTAAGACGGCGACTAAGATTTTTTATTTTGTATATGGCAATAAAGTTCAGAGGCAAAATCAATCAAGCTCGATTTTATGTAAACTAACTACTCTAGTTTTCGATTGAAAATATTTATGATTAGGAAAGTTCATGAAAGATGGGTTTACAGGCATATTTGAAGAAAATTCAGTTATAAAGACATTAATACTTTGTATTATTACTGGTGGTTCATACTTAATATACAAACTTTTTTGTTTTTCAAATCAAATTAACCAACACACTTCTCTACATATATCTAAAGTATTTATGGCTATAACAATTATGTTATTCACCATTTCATTAGGTAGTCTCCTTTATGGTTTCGTAAATTTACCAGATACGACTATTTTAACAAGCTCAATAGGCATTCACGCTATCTCAAGTGTTTTCGATATCGTATGGATAATAATGGTGCGAAATCGTCTTAACTTAATGTCTGGCTCTACTAAAAGTGACACGCTTTGGTTAAACCCTTTTATCACGTCAATTTTTCATGTGATATATATGCAACATATAATTAACAAAGGTTTATCGAGTAAACCTACACAAAATAATTAAACGTATTTTTATTAAGTAATTGGATTAACTAACTTTAAAAAATATTCTTTATTGGTAGATATATTGTCAATTTTTATCGGAAAATGAAGTTTTTGGTTAAAGTAGTTGGCAAACTGTGAAATTTGGAGGACTAGCTTACGCGCATCATTAATAAACATTCTACAAATATTATTATCATTAAGATCTTCGCGATTAATATGAAATGGTTTTTGTGATGTTTCTGATACCCATAATGTGCTTCTAAGTTTAGCTTGAATACAATTCATTTCTGTATCAGCACCACTAAAGGTGTTTGTCCATCGTATTA